>X19_European_Ground_Squirrel__coassemble_15_pt1 | contig 19511 bp, 20 predicted proteins | sample X19_European_Ground_Squirrel__metabat2_high_PE_007 | metagenome-assembled genome bin X19_European_Ground_Squirrel | reverse complement strand
CTTTAATACCAAAATATCCGGGCTGGACCTGATCGGTTTTTTGCATAAAGATTTGGACTTCACCAAAGTAGTCTCGGACTTTAACGAAAGCAATTTTACCAAAGGATCGAATTGCCGCAATGCGGCCAGCTATACAAACGGTTTGATTTTCCTTTTCGTCAAAATGATTGAGAATGGTGGAAATCTTGGTGTCGCGATGGGACTTGGCGGGATAAGGATTGATCCCCATTGCACGGATTTGGCTTAGCTTACGTAAGCGTTCGTCACGATAGTCATTAAGTGTAGTCATGGTGTAATTATAGCATAGTTTTAGGCTTTTTGCTGATACGGGGTCGTGCGCAGCGGGCAAGTTAATATTATTTACGGACAGCTTTGGTATACTGGTAATTTTGGGCGTACTTGGACATCACGGTCATCTAGTAGTGATCAATCTTATCACTTAAATCTTAGAGCATCCGATGTTGGGACATCAGTTACTAGTCAGCCATTGTACGGTCTCCCCCTCCGTTGCCTTAGTACTGTATGAGATACAAGCCTAGAGAAACCCCCAACTGCCTCTTTTACCATTGACATTTTATCCCATCTGTGCTATAATGGAGGGATAGATGGTGTCTTTACGCACCATTGTATTTTTTCAGTTCGATAAGGAGGGGCTTATGCAATTATTGGGTAAAAAAGTAAAGGTGTTAAACTCGGCGTTTTGCCGGAATCTTGCAACAACGATTGTACTTGTGTATTTTGTCTCTTTGAGCGCTCAGCGTACAGTCGCTGCGCGCGTGCCGGAGTTACTGCAAAGTAACCTATGGTTACGAGCCTGTAAGTGGTGCTCTACTACCTGGTACGTGGGCTTGATTGTGGGGATAGCGTTTCTTTTTGACGTTATCGCTTTTACCAAGGCCTATCAAGACTGCTTCCTGGTGTCATCTATCTTTGTTTCTTTCGGTGAGATGGTGATTGCCATAATTGTAGCCTATGTGCTGGTTGGGGCAATTGTCGCTTCGGTATTGAAAGAACAGGGTATTGGCACGATTCAGGCGGGCTTAGACAAAACCTTTCAGCAGGAAGATTTAGCACTGGTAGGTGAGCTGGGGACTTATGGTGGGCTGCTGGAAGATACGGAGACGGGTGCGAAGGATTACTATATTTGTCGTAGCGTGGACAATTATGGTCCGTTTTCTTTCCCGGCATTAGTCAGTAGCGATGCGCAGCCCTTCATAGATGAAAGCTTTGAGCTATTTATCTATGAAGCGGAGGAGGATTCAGCTTATTCTTTAACCATGCGTCATTATGACGACGGCTATTGGATTAGTGTCAAGCGCTTTGCCTCAGCGGAAAAGCTGGGCGTAGAAATTGAAAGCGTGGCCGACATGGAGAAATACATTCTCCAGCTGGAATATGCCAATCATTATCCCACGAATGGCTCCGAATCTAGCTTGTTGAGAGACCTCAGGCAGGAGCTTGATGCTTTTGGAGTAGTGAACTGAATCGAAAAAACGCCGGTTGTTTTAGGACCGGTGTTTTTCATAGTTAATTTGTCTAATCTAGAGCTTTGATACGGACTTTTTTGCCGTTGAAAGTGAACTCATCACCGACTTTACGCCCGAGCAATTCTTTGCCAAGAGGTGACTCGTGGGAAATTTTGCCTTCAAGTGGGTTGGCTTCGACAGGACCAACTAGGCTATAGGTGAATTCTTTACCGCTCAAAGTAATTACAACCGTTGCACCAATTGCGACGGTGTCTTTTTTGCGTGAGGCTTTGATGATGGAGGCATTTTTGAGGATGTCCTCAATCTCAATAATGCGATTCTCAAGAGTCTTCTGTTCGGAACGAGCATCGGTATACTCCTGATTTTCTGATAGGTCGCCGAAAGCGCGTGCGGTTGCGATACGTTCTGCTACGGCGGGGCGCTGGGCAATAAGCTCAGCTAATTCTTGTTCGAGTTCAGCCTTGCCGGCCGCTGTGAGATTAACTGTCTTTTTCATAAGTAACTAGAGTTTATCACGGATATTTCTAACTGTAAAGACTTTTGGATCGCTAGAAGAGCTGATTAAGTGGAACTAGCTGGCTCTCGCCTGTAGCGCGCGTGGTGATTTCTGCGGCATTTTCGGCTAAGGTTTTGTCGCTTATAACGATGCGATAGGGGATTCCTAGAAGTTCGGCATCAGCGAATTTTTCGCCGGGGCGGAGGTCGCGATCATCGTAGAGAATTTCTGCTGCTCGCCCTTGGTAAAGCTCCTCGGCTTTAGTGTGGGCTTGATCGCCAATTGCAATCAAGTAATATTTATAGGGTGCAACTGATTCGGGCCAAATCAACCCGCGATCATCAGCAAATTTTTCGGCGATTACGCCCATGACGCGCGAGACGCCAATGCCATAACAGCCCATGATGACGGTTTGGCGTTGGCCGTTTTTGTCGGTATAAACTAAGTCGAGAGGGCGTGAATATTTGTCTTTAAGGGTAAAGATATTCCCTACTTCGGCGGCGCGTGCTACTTGAAGCTCATCGCGGGTAACACCGAGTCTCTCGAGGACGTCATCTTGCAAAACTTCTTTGTTAAGGTAGATGTTCTTGTCGGTACTGTAATAGACATCATCTTCGCCAACCTCAAGGAAGGTCTGAAACTCATGACTGTATTGAGCAAATACTCCACCACTAGCAAAGGCCTCGTGGGTGCAATCACCAATCCCAAGTCGCTCATAAATACGATTGTAGGCAAGCTCGGCCTGATGATAAAATTTTTCATGTTCTTCTAGGCTGCGGGAGAAGCTGTACATATCGTTCATAATAAATTCACGTCCACGCAAGATACCCGATTTAGCGCGAAGCTCGTTGCGGAATTTGGTTTGAATTTGGTAAGCATAGACGGGCAAATCTTTGTAACTGTTAACATAGGTTTTCATCATCTCGGTGAAAGGCTCTTCGTGCGTGGGGGCCAGCCCAAGCTCACCGCCTGCTGCTAATTCAGTACGAAACCAGATATCCATCTTTTTAATGTCCCAACGATCGGTTTTCTCCCAGAGGGTGGGGTTCTGTAGGGTGGACATCAAGACTTCTTGCCCGCCGATAGCGTTTAGCTCTTCGCGAATGATAGTTTTAATATTCTCTAGAACACGTAAGCCAAGAGGGAGATAGTCGTAGACCCCAGCTAATTCCTTATGAACGTAACCAGCACGACTTAAATAACCTGCACCACGTGCAGTTTCTTCCTTCGGCGCTACTCGGAGGGTTTTTACAAAACTTTCACTAAAACGCATAATGTTTATATTATAGATTAAAATCCGGCAATATACAAGAGATAGAACGCAATCCCGTTGGATATGATATGTAGTAGTATGCCGCTCCAAATCGTACCAGTAATTTCGCGTAGGCTGCAGAGGACGAGGCTAAGTATAAAGACTCCGACACCGACATTCCATTGACCATGCAGTAAGCCAAACAGAGCTGAAACTAGAATGGCAGCCAGCGGGACTCGGAGCTTGTTGCGTAATTTGCCGTAAACCCAGCCGCGCATGATAATCTCTTCAGCAATTGGAGCAACAAATACCAGGGCCATCATAGCAAAGATGCGATCGCCGGTAGTAATAAAATAACCGAAACCAGTCTCTTGAGATTGATTGGCCTGAAACCAAGGGAAAATAGTCATAAAATTAATTATGAGACTGGCAACAAGAGTGTAAACTATGTAGCCAATTGGGGCTAAGCCGATATCAACGAAGGTTGGAAGATGTTGTACGCCTAGCTCGCTGGTCGTGACTTGGAGGTCGGTTACGTTGATGGCAGTCTTGACTTTTGAAGCTTTTCGGTTGCGATATAGCGTAAGTAGCTTTGGCGGCAGGCAGAAGATAAGTGCCATGGCTAGGCAATAGGATAAAAGATAATAGATTAAAGTCCAGAATGGCTGGGTAAAGCGCTCACCAAGGAGCCAGAACATGGGGTAGGCGATGATTAGCTGGCTAGCAGCTAGTGAGAGTGCGGCCCAAGCTAATATGAACACAACATAATATATGGTAGCTTTGGTGGCCTTGGAGAGCTTTTTAACCTTTACCATTAGAAGAATCTCGTGATATCTAGAATAGTAATAATAACAATGAGAGCCAGAAGCGCCAACATAGCGCGGGAAACTAATTTCTCCTCGGTCTCTTTGGTGAGCTTCTTGCGGCGTAAACGATAGATTGCAATCAGGAGCCAGCGTCCACCGTCCAGAGCTGGGATGGGTAGTACATTCATGCAGGCAAGTGAGACGGAAATTAGCGCAGCGAGAAAGGCAAGATTGGTGGGACCGGCGCTAGTGAAAGCCGGAAAGATGATACCGATTATTCCCACAGGTCCAGATACAGAATCGCCAGCGGCTTGGATGGCGGCTTGTCCGGCATCACGCACGCTACTATTAGGGCTAAATTGACGCACTACGCCAGAAACCAAATCCCAAACTAGCACACCTAGACTACGGAATGTTTCGCCCGTCAATTGGAGAGTGGTGCCTACACCAACAAGAGGTGCTGACCAGGTGGAGCGAATGAGAGCTTGTCCGGAGTTCATGGAGACGCCTAGAGAATATTCTGACCCAGCGGGGTTTAGTTGTGGCTTGAGTATGACTTCTTCGCCATTGCGTTCAACTTTATATTCGACTATTTCATTAGCGTGATTTTGGCCGTATGTAGTAATCTCGTTGGCAGTATGAACTTCTTGGCCGGCGACAGTCAGGAACTTGTCGTTGGTCTGAAAACCGGCTTTAGCAGCGGGTGAATCGGGCATGACCTCTACGACTGTGACACCGTCACCGATGACTGTAGCGTCTTGCCCGAGATAAAATTGGTGGTCGATAAACTGCGGCATACCCGTGAAGGCAAGCACGGTAAAGATTACGATTGCGACGAGCCAATTCATTAACACGCCTCCGAAAAGGATCTTGGTTTTGCTCCAGAAGCTAGCGGCACCGAAAGTTCCCTGGCACGTATCGGCATCTGATTCACCGTCCATAGCACAGAAGCCACCAATTGGGAGATAATTTACGCTCAGGATTAAACTATCTTGGGGTTGGTTCCATTCGGATTTGGGGAGTTTATGCCACTTGCCGGATTTTTTTACCCAGGCGGCAGCACGCGGTGGGAAACCGATACCAAATTCATTGACTTTGACACCGTTCTTACGCGCCATGATGAAATGCCCCCACTCGTGGGCGATCACGAGCAACATCAAAATAATTATTCCAATAATAACCCCAAATACAATATTCATGTAATGATTATATCACACTTACGGCTATTTCCCGAAACGACGTTGGCGAGTGTGGAATTCGGCGATTGCCATTTCAACGTCTTCTGGGGTGATGTCGGGGTAATGTTTTTTGAGAAAGAGGAACTCTGAATAGGCTGCCCGCCAGAGCTGGAAGCCAGAGATACGCTCTTCGCCGCTCGTGCGAATGATAAGGTCGCAATCTGGGACTTCGGGATGATATAAATACTTACGAAAAGTCTCTGGGCTGATATTTTGCTCGCCTGCTTGGATGGCCTTATTGGCAGCATCAGCGATTTCCCAATGGCCACCATAATTGAAACAGAAAATAACATTTAGTCCAGTATTATTGGCGGTGTCAGCTTCGGCTTGCTTGATTCTTTGCCATAGTTCGGGATCGACTGGCTCAGGACGTCCCATTAGAACGATACGGAGGTTTTCGCGTTGCGCTTTTTTCGCAAGGCTGCCGATCTTTTTGCTAAGCAAATTCATGAGATAGTCAATTTCTTCGGCAGATCGATCCCAGTTCTCGGTGCTGAAAACGAAGAACGAGGCGAATTTAACTTCATCGCTATTTTTGAGATAGTCAACAATTTCATCGACTCGGTCAAAGCCACGACGGTGTCCCTCAAAAGTGGGCAAGCCCCGCTCTCTTGCCCATCGCCGATTGCCATCGGCGATAAAACCAATATGGGTAAGTTTCTCTCCTGCCATTAGAGTGCCATAATCTCCGCAGTTTTGGTCTTGAAAGCCGCGTCGATTTTTTCGGTATAAGTTTTGGTGAGTTCATCGATGGCCTTTTCAGCTTTTTTGGTAATATCTTCGGGCAGCTCGGCGGTTTTGAGCTCTTTACGGGCGTCCTCGCGGACGTTTCGAATTGCGACTTTGGCATCTTCAACCTTGGAAGAAGCGGTTTTGACGATTTCCTTGCGGCGTTCTTCGGTGAGTGGGGGCACAGGTACACGGACTACATGACCGTCATCGGATGGGTTCAGACCGAGTGTAGCGTCATTGCGGATGGCGGCAGCGACACTCTGAATATTATTTGGGTCGAATGGTGTCACAACAAGCAGGGTTGCTCCCGAAGCATTGACATTTGCTACTTGGTTTAAGGGCATGAATTGACCGTAAGCCTCAACTTTGATATTAGCAAGCATATCAGGATGAGCACGGCCAGTACGTACTTTCTTCATTTCTTCGCCGAAACGAGTAAGTACGGCCTCCATGGCCTTGCGGTATTCGGTATCGTCAAACATTTTTAGTCCTTTCTGGGCTGAGTTAATTATTCTATCAAAAAGTACCCATTGGCTGGGCACTTTTAGTTTTATTCGGTGACACCGAGCTCGAGGCGCTTGAACTGGCGGACGGTGATATTTTCACCAGTTTTAGCAATAGCTTCTTTGATGAACTGGGCTACGGTGAGATTGTCATCAAGAATGTACGGCTGTTCCATGAGAACTTTGTCGGAAAAGGCTTTCTTGACTTGTCCACTGATGATTTGCTCTTTCATATTTTCTGGACCGTGGAAGTTGGCTTCAAATTCGGCCTTCTTGGCATTCATGACATCCTCAGGCACATCTTCGAGCGTAACATAGGCTGGATTCATGGAGGCAACTTGCATGGCAATTTTGTGAGCAAGATCTTTGAACTCCTCGGTCTTAGCAACGAAGCTAGTTTCACAGTTGACCTCGACGATTGCGCCGAGACGACCGTCGTGTACATAACTGTCGATGACACCTTCGCGAGTCTCGCGATCACCGCGTTTTTCGGCTTTGGTCATGCCTTTTTTGCGCATGGCTTCTAGGGCTTTATCAAAATCACCCTTGGCCTCAACAAGAGCTTGTTTAGCATCAGTTAGACCAACTCCAGATAACTCTTTGAGCTTCTTGATTAACTCAATGGAAATGTTTTTGACCTCTTCGGCCTTAGCTTTTAATTCTTCGCTCATATTCCTCCTTAAGCGTTTTTAGTTTCACCCTCTTTAATTGCGGCGACAATGTAGTCTAGAATGAGTTGTACGGCTTTGATGGCATCATCATTGGCTGGAATGACGTAATCAATATTGGTAGGGTCGACATTCGTATCCGTAATTGCGAAGACTGGCATCTTGAGAGAATTAGCCTCTTTAATTGCATTCTTGTCTTGGCAAGCGTCGGTGACAACGATGGCAGCAGGCTGCTCGGTCATGGCTTTAATACCGCCATAACGCTCATTGAGCAGGTCAATTTCCTCTTGGTAACGCTGGACTTCGAGCTTCGAATAGCGAGCTTCGAGTTCGCCAGAAGCCATGCGGCGTTCAAGGTCTTGGAGTTTTTTGATCTGGCGGTTGACGGTTTCAACATTGGTTAAAGTTCCGCCAACCCAACGCACGGTGACGTAAGGCATATTGACTGACTCTGCAGCGGCCTTGGTAATCTCCTTGAGCTGCTTCTTGGTACCAACAAAGAGGACTTTCTTGCCACTTTCAGCAATCTTAGTAAGCTCGGGGAGCGCTTTTTCAAGAGCTTCTACGGTTTTTTCTAGATTGATAATGTGACCGCCCTGGCGTTTACTGTGAATGTATGGAGCCATCTTGGGGTGCCAGCGACTGGTTTTATGACCAAAATGCGCACCAGACTCCAAAAGGGCTTTGATGTCGACTTCTACTGTCATGGTTTTCCTTTCACTTCGCTATAGGGTTTTATCAGGAAACCTCCCATAGCTGTTTCATTTGATATATTATGTTTTAATGTTAGCACGGATATCACTAAAAGTCAAGTTTTCGACATAAAGCCGCAAGCCACACAAAAAGACCCCGCTTGGGCGAGGTCTTTTGGCTAGATAGACTATTCAGCTTCGGCTTGAGCAGCTTTCTTGACAGCTTCTTTTTCGGCTTTCTTTGCCTTGTTGGCAAGATTAGCACGTAGGGCCTCAGCCCGTTTGGCACGAGCCTTAAAGCGGTCGACACGACCTTCGGTATCGATGATCTTCTCTTCGCCAGTAAAGAAAGGATGTGAAGCTGAAGAAATCTGAACCTTAATCAAGGGGTACTCATTGCCGTCTTCCCATTTGATAGTCTCTTCGCTCTGAGCGGTAGAACGAGTGAGGAACGAGAAATTCGCGGCTTCATCCATGAACACCACAGGGCGATAGTCTTTAGGTTGTGATACTTTGTTACTCATAATTCCTTGTATTATAGCAAGCTTTACTCTAAATGTAAAGTAGAAAAGTTAGTGCGGGCTGGATTAGCCCGCACGGGATAAGGTACTACTTGGATTAAACATAAAATCCTCTGCCATTGGCGTCATGGTCCGACTGCTTCGCTTCGGCTTCGGTGCTAAAATATTGACCAGCCTTATTGAAATAGCCACCTGAACCATTGCCAGGGTTTTCTCCGCGTATGGCGGCATTAATATTCTCGTAGACGCCATGGTTTCCGACAATAACCGAGCCAAGTGGCTGGTTTGCCTGTGAGAGAAAGTTGAGCACGCATTTCACCCCCCTTCCGTGCTGTTCTAACTAGTACACGGTGTACTAGTTCTCGCAAGTTTACTATATGCTTGCGAGAAATGCAAGACTAAAAGTTAGATTGATGATGCTAAAATTAGCTCAACAAAATCTTTGACATCGCCAAAGCTACGACCGGCATCGGCGCTTAAATTGTACTTTGGGTTCTTGATAAATTCTAATGAGACGATGAGTTGGTAGATGTGCTGAATCAGCGCGCGGAGATTTGCTGCGCCGGCAGATGTATATTCATAAGGCTTGTCGTAAACTTTTCCTTCAGGGTCGGGCGAAACAAAGAGAATGTGTCCAGTAGTAACTTTGTAATTACGATAAGTTGGTGAAAGTTGTAGTAACAAGCGGTAGAATTCCAGCTGTAAGGCATACTTATAGAGTGTAAGACAACTTTGCCAACTGCCGGAGCGATATTTGCTTGTCTTAAAATCGTAGATTTCGATAGTTTTGCTTGCAGGGTCAATATTAAGGTGGTCAATTTTGCCCGTCAGAGGGATACCGTCTAGATGGAGATGCTCGGATGAGAAACTAACTTCGGCTTGGCCGCCTGGTCGACGAATAATTTCGGAAAAATAAGGCAATGCAATTTTTAGGCTATACTCGCCACGTGTAGCTAGCTCTGCCAAGTCATGCTTACCAAGTGCGATTTCGGGTAGCTTATTTTGTAAGACTTGAATAGCTTCGGCATCGTCAATTCCAGCTTTAGTAACTTGCTCAAAGACGGCATGGATGAGGTTGCCGTAGGCCAGTTGGGGAGTCAAAGGTTCACTAAGTTCATGCAGAGCGTGTTTACGATAGACTTTCTCTGGGCCAGCATAGACGATATCGATAAAGTCCGTGAGATCGGTTGCTGATAACCGATAATTTTCTAAGTTGGACTTAACTAGGATCTCGAGGCCAGGCTGCCAATTTTGATATTTGGCCGACCAGACTGCAGTTTGTTCGGCAATTACTTCCTTTGGTGCAACTTCTTCATCGTGCAGTTTAATTACCTGAGCGTCTGCTGGTAAAAACGGCGATAGTGGTTGCTCGGCTTTGGGGTCACGGTACTCACCGAGATAACTTAGGCGAGCAACTTCTTTTCCGGTGAAGTCTGTAACTGAATTCGTCATAATAAGATGTTCCTTGGCGCGCGTAATCGCGACAAAGAAGAGGCGGAGACGCTCGTCATCGCTCGCCCCGGTGTGGCGAATCTGGGCTAAGTTTTTGGGGAGGACAAAGACATTGTTGTTCCCTTTGGACTTACCCCAAGCCCAATTATCGACAGCAATAAGGAAGACGTACTTAAACTCTAATCCTTTGCTTTTGTGTGCTGACATAATCTGAACAGCTTGTTCGGCATCACGGTAGGTCGTGGTGCGGGAAATGCCACTTTCTGCGGCAGTATAGTCGTCTAGCAGGGTAATCAGGTCTGTTAGGCGAGCGGTATTAGTGTGCGCGTGCGTCAAAACGGCACTTTGAAGCGTACGTAGATTCTCATAGAGTTCTAAGAGCTCAGCGTTACTGATTCGTGCTTCATAGTATGAGAGGAAGGGTGATTTAACTTCGCTTTCGGGGAGCGGTAGAACGCCGACGAGATAATTCAACCATAGTTCAAGGGGGGTCTCATAGGATTGCATTGTCAACCCAGCCAGCCAATTGGCAAGTTTCTGTAAGTTTGGGTCGTCACACTCAGCAAGGTAATCGAGAGTGGGGCGGTTGGATTTTCGTGCCGACTCATTGACGCTGAGCGCAGTTAACGGTGCTACTTCCAGAAACGGAAACGATAACAATTCCAGCAAGCGATAAGTTGGCTGTTGCTCATTAGCGAGTTCATAAACGAAGCGCGCGATTTTGAGTAAAGCATGGATTTTGGGGTCTTCTAAGAGATTTGCTCGCTTCTCGTAGGTGATATTTAGTCCTCTGGCTTTAAAGTATGGCAAGAGTGGCGCGATATATTTATGTTTAGGCGCAATGACAGCGATTGAATTTGGGCTTTCACCCTGTTGGACTAATTGAGCCACGCGCTCGGCCACCCAATTATATTCGGCGCTAGCCTCATTAAACTCATGCCGTTCAATCTGCGATGGTTTAGACTTGGTATGTGTCAGATCGCTAATTGAACGTAGGGACTTATCGATTTGATGATGTTTAGCAAAGCTATCATCAATTTGTCCAGCGACTTGATGCGACAGGCTTAAAATTTCACCTGTACTACGATAATTATCGCGAAGATTGATAAAGTTTGCCTGATAGTGGTTACGAAAATCGAGGAGGTTTGAAGCATTTGCCCCCTGGAACTCAAAGATAGCCTGATCATCGTCGCCTACAGCCATAATCATCGGGCGGTCGTAGTCGGTTAGCAGTTTGATGAGCTCAAATTGGGATGGGTTGGTGTCTTGGAATTCATCCAATAGAATATATTGAAACTTTTCTGATAAGGTCAGGCGAAAACCATTATCTTCGCGGAGAACTTTACCGGCTTCTTCGATCATGTCGGCGAAATCAAATAGCCCCTCATCGCACAGGCGTTGATCGTAGGCAGCCACAATCTGCGCTAGCGACAGTAACTTTTTATTGGCAATATGGTCTCAGGTACGATAGCCACCGGCATCATCCCGCTCAAAGTACTTGTCGCGCCATTTGGTAAGAGGAGCGACACTAGGTTTCTCTTTGATGGTCTCAGTTTTGATTATCTCTGCTAACTCACGTACCATGGCATTAGCGCTGGCCTCAATGTTGTTGAGGATTGGTTCGGCCCGCGTAATTTCTGCTAGAGATTCTAAAAGTGGCTGGTAAACGTCGTTGACGGCGACAGTAAATTTTGACCGCGGGACGAGGACTGCTAGATGTTCGCTGGCGATTTTACTAATAATTTCACTATCTTTAATATTTATCGTGGCGATTTTTGTTAAGTCTTTAGCGTCTAGCCGAGCGGATTTGGCATTGTTGATAGTCTCAGTAATACTTTTAATAGCGGTATCTTTGAGAATATCGGTAACTGGCAGATTTTGTTGAATTTCGTGAACAATTTTAAATTGAGTGACTTCGTCGATGGGATTATCGATTTTACGCTCAAGGTGATCGGAATAGTTTTTGTAACGTTCCAAAATACTTGAGCCAAATTTATGATAAGTACAAATATTTACGTCTTCGGCAGCGACGCCAATGATCGAATTTAAGCGTTCGCGCATATTACTTGCGCCAGAATCGGTAAAAGTAATGCAAAGGATGTTCTCGGGATTAGTATCAGTTGCCCGGAGGATGTAAGCAACTTTTTCGGACAGAAGTTGTGTTTTACCGGTACCTGGGCCAGCTAGAACCAATAGTGGTCCGTCAAGATATTCTACCGCGGCTTTTTGCTCAGCGTTCAGGCCCATGCTTTGTGCTCCAGTACGATTAAGTTTTCGAGATGTGGGGTACGAGGAAAGAAGTTAAACCCGCTAGAATGGATAATTTGGTAACTTTTGAGTAGAGTTTTAACATCTCGTGCTTGTGTAGCAGGGTTACAAGATAGATAAATGATGCGCGTGGGCATGGTCTCTTGTAGGCGCGTGATGAGCTTAGCGTCACAACCGCTGCGTGGAGGGTCAAGTATAACGGTTTGGTTGGGCTTAATGTAGTCTAGGGCCTCCTCGGATTTAGCAAGAACTGGTTGTGCTGTTGTCCCCTGACAATTGGTGACCAGTTCACGGTAAGCGGCAGCATTACTTTCGACAAGCGTGAGCTCTTGTTCACGAGCGACTGAGAGCCCAATCGTGCCAACACCAGCATATAGGTCTAAGACTTGTTCGGTCTGTATCCAAGGCTGGATCTCCATTAGAGCCATTTCGTAAACGGGCAAATTGATTTGGAAGAAACCATTGGGTGAGTAAGTGTATTTTCGGCCAAGAATCTCATCGCTTAAATTTGAAAAGTTAGGATGTGGCTGATGATTTCGATAAAGCCCTCCGCTTACTGTTCCAGTTTGACTGGCACGTAGCAATAGAGATTGATAATCACGGGCATCGGCACCGGTTTGATTTAGCTCGTTAATGATTTTGGTGGCACGCTGGAAGATGGCTGGCATTTCTAGACTAGAGCTATCAGCACGAACTTTGCGGTGTGAGCTACGCTGATGAAAAGCGAGGTGGATTTGGCCATCTTCGTGATCGTAGTATAGTGCATATTCCATTTTGTTACGATAAGCGTAGAATTTACCATCACCTTGAAAAGCAGTATTGAGGTTATCTGGCAGATTGTGCTGACGATAAATCTCTGCCAGTAGCTCCGACTTCGCGGTGTTTTCCGACTTCTCATCGAGAATTTGCCAGGGCGAAGTGGCAAGGTAGCATTCATCGTGTGGCTTAACTCGTAGGGGTGAGGCCTGCGCAAATTTCATCGCCGTTGCTTCAGTGTAGTGAGATTTACTTTTAGTAACGAGGAATTCTGTGACTACCTCTCCCGGTAAAGCGTTCCATAGAAAGATTTTTTTACCATCCGCCGCGGTGGCGATAGCTTGACCTCCAGGAATAAGCTGATCAATCTTGATAGTTTCATTGATGAGCTGGGGGAGCTTCATATTTTATTCGTACCTAAGAGCCTCAATCGGGTTTTTGCGTGCTGCTTTGATAGCTGGAGCAGTGCCAGCAATTAGCGCAATAAGCATTACCGTAAGAATAATCGGTAAGACATTCCCTAAAGTAAATTTAAAGAGTTCGAAGGTTGGGAAGACTTCTAGAAATGCCCCGGGTTGGTGTACGGCGAAATTGACTAGAGATCCCAGCCCCATCGCTACGGCTACGCCAAAGACTGAACCCCAGAAGCCCAGCAGAATAGCCTCGGTGGCAAACTCAACGAAGATCCGTCCTGAAGACATCCCTAGAGCTTTGTCAAGACCGATCTCGCGCGTCCGCTCCTCTACTGACATCAAGAGAGTATTAACGATACCAATCGCAGCTGCGATTAGAGCAATGCCACCAAAGATAGTGAAGACGATTAAGATGACGTCAAAGAAAGTTTTGATAGTTCCTACTAGGTCGCTGACGGTAACAGCAGTATAGCCTTCGTCTTTGAGTTTAGCCTTAATCTCGGCTTCGGTATATTTTGTAGTGTCGAAACTGGTCTGTAGAGCGGCATAGAGGTTCTTAGTATCTCCGCTAGCATATTGGTTGTAAACGTCTCCAATTTTGGATTCGAGTTGCTTTGAAACTGCGTTGCCGTTAAAAGCAATGATACCGGCAGCCTGCACCCCAACAACTTTTGCCGTAAATTCTTTGACTTTTTTCGTGACGGGATCCTTTACGCCTAGAGTGACGGTTTCACCGATGATATCTTCGTCACTGTCATAGCCTAGTGCCTGTGGGTATCCTGCTTCAAGAGCAATTATATCTTCTCGAGCATCGGCAGCTGGAATCTCACCAGCAGTAACTGGCACATTGAAATTCCCTGGAGGCATTGAACCGGCACCGGTAGTAACAAACTTCTTATCGTTTTTGTTGCCACGAATATAATCAATAACCACGCCAGCTCCGCGTTCAGAAATATTATCACCGTCAATTCCATCAATCTGCTTAATACGGTCGATGTCTTGCTGGTTCATGTAGTCCATTGTCTGGGCTTCATTGTATTCTTGAATCTCATCGGTGTTGATGGCGCTTGATAGCGAACCTTTCATGATAACGATGTAGTCTTCGCCGCCGATTGTGCTGATTTGGTCGTCAATAAATGCATTTACGCCAGCGTTGATGGCGGAGTTGAGAATGATCGTGAAACTACCGACGAAGATTGCCAAAATAGTCAAAAGTGTACGAACCTTGTTGCGGAATAGATTGTGATTAGCGGTACGTAAAATTTCAAAAACTTTCATTTCTGTTTTCCTTTCCGATTAGTTTTAGCTCTCGCGGTGGGTTTGCTAGTGTCTTCGATGATCTTGCCATCAGAAATGCGGATTTGACGAGCGCACAGTTTGGCGAGGTCTTCATCGTGGGTGACGATAATAAGCGTCACGCCCTGTTTGTTGAGATCAAAAAGCAGTTTAATTACTTTGTCGCCAGTAGCCGAATCGAGGTTGCCTGTGGGCTCATCGGCAAAGATGATTTTAGGATGATTAACAATGGCACGGGCGATACAAACGCGCTGCTTTTGACCGCCGGAGAGATTATTGGCTTTGAATTTGATTCGATCTGACAGTCCTACGGTCTTGAGTGCTTGCTCGGCCATAGTGCGGCGCTTTTTGCGTGAAATCCCGGCGATTTTAAGTGGTAGCATGACATTCTCTAGCACGCTATCTTGAGGATTCATGAAAAATTGTTGAAAGACAAAGCCAAAGCTACGATTGCGCAAACGGTTTAGCTTTTTGGCACTTAGCTTAGTGGAGTCAACACCGTCAACAGTTACCGAACCGGAAGTCGGCTTATCCAAGAGTGCTAGTAGGTGCATTAAAGTAGATTTACCTGAGCCAGACTTGCCGACAATGGCTACAGACTCACCGGCATTGACGCTCAGGCTGACGTCCTTTAAGGCTTTATAAGCCGTGCTGCGTTTACCGTAAACTTTAACGATATTTTTTGCTTCAATTACTGGTTCCATTTGTCTATTATATCACGAGAACTATTTAATATACTGCCAAACTTGGCCTATTGGTGAATCGAGTACTGTTAAATTGTTCTCTTTGAGCTTCTCGCGAAGTTGGTCGGATTTTGCGTAGTCTTTCTGCTGGCGAGCAATCTCACGCTCTTCTAAGATTTCCCTGCATGTTGTATTAACATCAGGAGAATCATCGATTAGTCCTAATCCAAAAATTTCATCAATCTGTTGCCAAAACTCAAGATTGCAGTTTTCGGCTTGGTCAATCCAGGCAAAAGCTGCGGGTGAGTTGAGGTTGTCATTGAGTGCCGTACGAACATTTTGCAAAATATCCCGACCATCTTGGGTTTCATGTATTTGGTAACTTTTGGCAATTTGGTTGCGCCAATTGAGACGTCGCTTGGCTGCTGCCGCAATATCATCTAGACTGAAGTTGCGTTCAGATTGATAGTGCCCTTGAAATACCCATAGCTTGAAGTCCAACGGTGAGTAGCCGCGCTCAATCAAATCTTGCAGGGTATAACCGTTCCCTAGGCTCTTAGAAATCTTTGCGCTTTCGCTAGTGAGATGGTTACAATGTAGCCAATACTTTGCCAGCTGTTTATCGAAGGCGGCTTCACTTTGAGCAATTTCGTTAGTATGATGTACGGGGATATGGTCAATTCCACCGGTGTGGATATCAATTGTCTCGCCTAATTCTTCATGAATAATCGTAGAACATTCAAGATGCCAACCAGGATAGCCGGGGCGACCAAGATAATCCCAACGCATGGCGTGCTTTTCGCCCGGCTGAATGAACTTCCATACGGCAAAATCGGCGGCGTGGCGCTTTTCCTGGGAAAACTCCACCCGCGCGCCTGCCCGGAGCTGCTCCAAATCAAGTCGGGCAAGATCGGCATAGTGGGGGAATTTGCTTGTGTCGTAATAAATTCCGTCCTTAGTTTCATAGGTATAACCCCTAGCAGTCAGCTCATCAACTAGACGCAGATCGGCGGCGATGTAATCTGTAGCTCGTGCCCAGACATCTGGCTCGAGTAATTTGAGGGCATGGAAATCTCGTTTGAACTCTGCGATGTAATGCTCGGCAACCTCCCAGACGGTTTGGTTGTGCTCACGAGCGCCCTTTTCAAGCTTGTCTTCGCCTTCGTCGGCGTCAGAAGTTAGATGACCAACGTCGGTTAAATTTAATACTCGATAGGGTTTGTAACCATTCAAGCGTAAGGTTCGTAATAGCAGATCCCAATAAACATAGGCTGCAAAATTGCCAATATGTGGTGAGCTATATACAGTTGGGCCACAAGTGTATATTTTTACCCGTGACGGGTTAATCGGCTGAAATGTCTCGACTTGGTGTGATAAAGTATTATAGATTTGCATTTTGGGTCCTCAAAACTTTCTTTAATTCAATTAGGATTTTGCTACGTTTTTGAGCGGTAATATCGTGATGTCCGACTACGCTAATACAGCGCAAATATTTAGGGTTGGCGGCTGCAACTTTGTGCAGATTTGAGCCGATCACTAAAGGATCAAAGCGGCCATGGATAAGTAGCCCGGGGCATTTTAGCTTACAGAAAGTCTGGTAATTATTAGGGTTAAGAATGATGTTGTCCATCGAGCGCTGAAAGGCAGGCGTGCGAAAATATTTGCTACTAAAGTTACTGAAACGCTGCACAAAGTTGGCAATTACTCCCATTGCCGGCTCTTTTTTGGCTAACCGATAGAGCGAGCTGTAAGACTTGATATAGACTTTATCGGGTAACTTGGCCAGTTCTTGTTTTTGAAGAATGGGTGGCGAAACGAAAATTAAATCCGCAACTTCTACGGACGGCTGGTGATTCCCTACATAATCGGCGGCAATTAGCCCCCCCATAGAATGTCCCACGAGGACGATTGGGCTGTTAACGTGAAGTTTTTTCAACGTGTAGTCTAGAGCACGTTCGTAATCGGCGTAATTATAGCGGAGCCAACTGGCACGCAATGACTTGCCGAAACCAAGTAAGTCTAGGGTAATAAAGCGGACGTTCTGCAAGTCGGTGTTTTTGGTTAGCTCGCGTAAAGTTGTATGCCATGTTGCCGAAGTAGCTGAAATTCCGTGCAGGAAAACTACCGTTAAATCTGGATTTTTTAGCTTATTATCATATACCGCGCGCATACGAATGGGATGGCGTAAGACCTGATACCATAACCGGGTCCAATAATCGTAGAAGCGCCCGGGGCCATCAGACATCAGCTATCCCCCATAGGATCGCCAGTTTCGGCTACTTGAGCAAGCAATTCGGGAGTGATCTTGACTAGGTCAGCTACGACATCCGCATAGCTCACATCGTAAGTGCGAAACCCAGCCGCATAGGGATGTCCACCGCCACCGAAGTAACCCGCAACTTGATCGGCAATCGGGGCGCTGGTACGAATTTTCCCAGTAACTTTACCATCAGGATAAGTTTTAATTGCAACCGCCACAACAACGCCCTGGATAAGGCGCATTTCTTCCAGAATGAGGACGTTCGGATTATATTCATCGGAATATTGCTGAATATCTTCAAACGGGATGTGGACTGTAGCGAGCGTTCCATCTAAAGAATACTCAATACGTTTAATAAGGTCAGCTTTGTAATCGAGAATGCGTGGAGATTTTTTCATAAATTCACGCCGGCGCTCATCAAGTTCGGCTGGACTAACGCCCAAATCAATCAGAGCGGCCATGGTACGCATGGTTTCGCTTGTTACAGAAGCACTCACTAGCCCCAGCGTATCAGAAGAAATTCCAGCATAGAGAGCTTCGGCTGCAACTAGAGGTATCTCTAAGCCACTAGCGGTGGCTAACTGATAAATTAGTGCTGTACAAGCCGGCAAAGTCTCAATAATTGCTTCATGTGGAAAGTCTAAATCATCCTCGGTTTCGTGATGGTCGAGGACTAAAACTGGCTTAGCATAAAGTGAGTTGCGGATTGCCGCATCGTCTAGTAGCTTCGAAAGTAGCACGCTGGCCGCAGTATCGACAATAATGTAAGCATCGGCTTTATAATCGAATTCATTCGTTACGCGTGACCAATCTGGGAAGTAATGCAGATATTTTGGCACGTCCACGGGGCAATACAGAGTATTGTCGCTACCCTGTAGGATGTAGTCCAAGGCAATGGCTGAACCTAGCGAGTCGCCGTCTGGGTTCTCAGCTTGGATAATGCAAATCCGCTTATTATCGCGCAAAAAATTCTGGAAAATCTCATTCATATTATATATTATACACTATTTTTGGGACTTACGGCGAGGCTTGCGCACAGTCGGCTGGCTGGGGCTCTGGTTAGGAAAAGCCTTGACTAAACGTCGGTTGAGCTTGCCTTTGTCGGCGAGGATTTCTTGCACTCGTGCAGAGATTTCTTCAGTCGCATCGCGTTGCACCGTCCCTACCGTGACGCGGACGCCCATGATTAACCAGAGCGACAAGGCAATATCCAACACCAGGGTGCAGGCCAAGATGGTGGTCGTAGCAAATAGAATTGAGCTGGGTAGCCTACTTAGCAATGCATAGAAAAAGGGTGTAATGAGGCTGACGATTAACACTCCAGCGATGCCAAAGCAGATTACTGAACTCATGCAAATACGACCGTTGATATGTACCATCTTATCGCTGTAATCCCACCAACGCACTCGAAAGAGTTTTTCCATGATATAGCTGGTACTATATTCCAGCACGGCACCACCAACCATCGCTACACAAAAGATAGCTAGGGGACTTTCGGTTTTATCGAGGAGTAGTGAAATAATCACGGCGCCCGTACCATAAATTGGGCAGATTGGGCCGATTAAGAAGCCCCGGTTAACAAATTTTTTGCGGTTAATAATACTGAGTATAACCTCCATCAGCCACCCACCGAAAGAATATATTACGAAAAGAATAAACCAAATGGCGACTTTCTCACTCATCATTACCTTCTATCTCCCCAATAAGCTGTTGGCTCTCGGCGGCAGGCAAAGTTTCCACGTCTCTTAGTTTGCGCTCGATTTGGCGCGAAGAAACTTCAGCGTCGCCAATTTTGTTAGCGGTTTCCTGGAGTTTCTTCTTGGTCGCTGCGAGCAAATCACCAAATTTCGCAAACCGTGTTTTGACGGCGCCAAGCGTCCGCCAAACCTCGGCCGAACGTTTTTCGATTGCAACGCTTCGAAAGCCCATTGTAAGCCCAGAAAGAACCATCGGTAGCGTTGAGGGTGAGGCGAGCGAAACGTTATATT
>X19_European_Ground_Squirrel__coassemble_14_pt1 | contig 20026 bp, 21 predicted proteins | sample X19_European_Ground_Squirrel__metabat2_high_PE_007 | metagenome-assembled genome bin X19_European_Ground_Squirrel | reverse complement strand
AAACTAGCCGTAAAGTATCACCCCGATAAGAACACGGGGGATAAAGAGGCCGAAGAGAAGTTTAAAGAGGTTTCCGAGGCTCACGAAGTGCTTTCGGATAAGCAAAAACGCGCTCGCTATGACCAATTTGGTCATGCTGGCGTTGGTGGTAATGCTGGAGCGGGAGGCAATCCGTTCCAGAGCGGCAGTTTCCAGAATTTCAGCTTCGACTTCGGCGGAGGTGGCGGTTTGGACGATATTCTAGGCTCGATTTTCGGCTTCGGTGGGGGGCAGCGCCGCCCCGCGCGCGGTGCCGACTATCGCACTACGGTTACCTTAACTTTTGAGGAAGCAGTATTTGGCACGACCAAAGTTGTCAGCGCGGACGGCAAAGACCTTAAGGTTAAAATCCCAGCTGGAATTGATGACAGCATGTCTATTCGTCTCAATGGCAAAGGCGGCGCTGCCCCCAAGGGTGGTACGCGTGGTGATCTCTATGTCTTTGTTCGCGTGAAGCCTCACAAGACTCTCACTCGCGAAGGTTCAATTATCCTCTCCGAGATTCACGTTCCAATGGCGGACGCAGCACTCGGTACGACAGTTGATGTGGAAACAGTAGATGGGAATGTGCGTATGCGTATTCCCGCTGGTACGCAGTCAGGTACTCCGTTTAAACTTTCTGGTCACGGCGTACCACTTATGCGTCGAGATGGTGATCGTGGTCCACATATTGTGACAGTCATTGTTGATACCCCCCGAAACCTCACCAAGCGCCAAAAGGAAATCCTTGAAGAGCTCCGTGATGGCCCCAAAAAGAAGCGTGGTTTTTGGGGCTAATATTTTCGCTATTCTCTTCTATCTCATACAGTACTAAGGCAACGGAGGGGGAAAGCATCAAAACGATTACTATTGAGTGATGGGCGCGTATCAAAAGGAACAAAGCCAAAAGTATAAGTGTAAATATCCATGGAACGCGTGCGGGATGCCCAGCTATAACCAATCTGACCAGAATATCTTAACTGACCAAGACCAATATTAACGCCCCCGCTGCGCACGAAGGATATCAGGCTAGTATTAGCCTTTTCTCGGCCATCGTGCGCAGCGGGGGAATATATGTTGACGGAGGTAGTATCAGTGGGGCTGGCAATAGTGGTCACGCTTGGTCGAATTATGCACGTGAGGCTAATCTGCAAGCCTTTCTCCTTGGTTTTAGCTCCCAATACGAATCACCATCACATCGCTACGACCGTTGGTACGGTCTCCCCCTCCGTTGCCTTAGTACTGTATGAGATATAAGCCTAGAGAAGCCCCAACCACCTCTTTTGCCATTGACATTTTATCTCATCTGTGCTATAATGGAAGAATGAGCTCCAAAAAGCTTACTATCATCGGCAGCAATGCCCTCATTACTGTCGCCGGCGTTAAAAACGTACCGGCTAAAGTTGATACCGGAGCTGATTCCTCTTCGATTTGGGCGAGCGATATTTGCATGAATCCTGAGAATCAGCTAGAATTTTGTCTTTTTGGCCCCGAAAGCCCGCTATATACTGGTAAGAAGCTCGTCACCAGCAAATATAAGGTTCAACGGGTACGTAGTTCTACAGGGGAAGTTACAGTACGCTATCGTGTGCCTCTGTCCATTGTTGCGGCTGGCCGGCGCGTGCAAGTAAACTTTACCCTTTATGATCGTAGTAGTAATAATTTCCCAGTTCTGATTGGGCGAAAGACCCTTAAAAATCGCTTCCTCGTAGATGTGGCTCGCACCGAGACTGAGCGTCCGCCCAAAATGGACAATAGCGATCTTGAAGCAGAGCTTGCTAAAAATCCCCAAAAATTTCATACAAAGTTGTATAATCTATATCAAGAAAATCGGTAATAATTATGAAAATTGCAATTCTATCTAATGGTAACGCCAATTATTCAACCAAACGTTTAGTAGCTGAGGCTGAGAAACGCGGTCATGAAGTGCGAGTAATTAAGTATAAAAATTGTTACCTTTCCCTAGATGAGAAGCACCCCAATGTCTTTTATAAAGGTGAAAAGCTTCCCATGTTTGACGCAGTTTTGCCTCGAATTTCCAACAGTATGACACGTTATGGCTGTGCTATTGTGCGCCAGTTAGAGATGCAGGGTATGTGGACAGTTTCGAGTTCGATTGCTATTACTCGAGCCCGAGACAAGTTGCGTTCGCAACAGATTTTGGCCAAAGCCGGTGTAGATACTCCAAAGACTTTGGTTAGTCGCAACACGGCCGACTTAGACGATTTGCTCGAGCAAATCGGTTTGCCAATGATTATTAAACTGGCGACCGGCACCCACGGTAATGGAGTAGTTCTGGCTGATACTAAGAAAGCGGCAAAATCCGCCCTCCAGGCGCTTTATCTCTATAATGAAGATGGTACGAACGTGCTTCTACAGGAGTATATTAAAGAATCGGCGGGTATGGATATTCGCGCACTCGTGGTGGGCTCGCGTGTGGTAGCCAGCATGAAACGCCAATCTCTAGATGATGATTTTCGTAGTAATTTGCACAAAGGCGGGGAAGGTACCAGTATTAAGCTGACGCCCGAGGAGAAGCACATTGCGGTGCGAGCTGCTAAAGCTATGGGGCTACACTTTGCGGGGGTAGATTTGATGCGTTCCAACCGTGGTCCGCTGGTGCTTGAAGTAAATGCTTCGCCTGGATTTGGAATCGAAAAAGTCACTGGTCGAAATGTCGCTGAAAAGGTTATCGAATATATTGAGCATAACGCTGCCCGCGGTAACCGCCGTGATCGGGTAGGGGCTTAGCTTGCTATATTGCTTATGTTGTGTTTTTAGGATAGTCAGAAAGATTTAATCCTAAGATTACAGTTGCCATTATCATCGTATCTTGCTATAATAAAGAGCAAAATTGGCAGTTACTATGCAAGATAAAGAGCTAATCGGTCTCATAGCATCCCTTTGGGCGGCAGGGTTGGCTTTGCCTTGTAATCTTACCGATACTACTCACGCTGGAATTTCTACTGTCGCCGATGTTGCCACGGAAGCCGAACTGGTTGCTGCCATCACGAACCCACAGATTGCTACAATTATTCTTACAAACGATCTGATCCTGCTAGAAGCGCTGCAAGTTAAGTGCGATGGTGAAGTCAAAATTAATTTTAATGGACACCGCATTGCTTCTTTGGCGGCAAGAGGAGCGGCTGTTCAAATCGAAACTGGCACTCTGACTTTGACTGGTCGAGGAAGCCTTGTAAGTAGTCACGCAGCGACTGATGCTATTCAAGTTCGTGGCGCATTAACTGATGGCATTACTAATTATTCAGGACTTTACTTGGATCAGAAAGTTGCGCTTTACGCCCCCGAGGGCTTTGGAGTCCTAATTGTGCCGAACTTGCAAGCAGCCTATGGCGTAAAGGTTAAAATTCAAGGGAAAATCGTTGCTCATGATGGTGTCGGCGTGAGTGCGGCGGTACAGAATCAGGGTGAGAACCTTCCCCAAATTACCCTTACGGCTGGTGCTAGAATTGAAGTTGACAATCAATCAGGCAAGGTGCTAGATATCGCTCAAGCCGCGGCACGGGTAGTTTTAGAAGCGGGTGAGTATCGTGGCCCAGATGTTGCGGACTTAGCGAAATATTTAGATGGGGCTTTTCATCTTAAATTGAGCTCTAATGGTTGCGTTGCCCGCGTTCAGCCGAAGAATCCGCCAGTTAAATCACAATCTCTATCTGAGCTCACAGTAGCCCGGACGGCACTCCAGAAACTGGTGCAGCAGGCCGCAACTTGTCTTGACGAATCTCGTATTGGGCATGAGCTAGGTGAATGGCAGGCTCCAGTAAACAAAGTTACAGGGGGTATGCGGCGCACTCTTAAGGCTGCCCAGAAGTTACTTCATGGTGAGGAAAATGCCACTCTGGAACAAATTACGCATCTGAGCGGGCGGTTACGAACGGCGTTCCAGGGGATTGACCGGATTGCTGATGAGCTGCGGGCTGAAATTCTTTCTATCTTGGCCACGGCGGAGGAGCTGGAGCCAAAAGACTATTCAATTTATAGTTATAGCCTGCTCAGCGAGGCAATGATGGCGGCAGATGCGTTAGTTGTGCAGGAAGAAGCGTCACTTAATGAACTGTACTCAGCTTTGTGCGATGTGCGATTAAATCTTGATTTGCTTGACGACCCAGATGATGAGTCGGATTTTGTCTTGCCTAAGCCCCGCTTAGCCACGTGGAATACGCCGGCACACCCGCCCAAGCTCAAAGTTTCGGAGGATATGGTTGCTCATGATGTTTTCTTGCAAACTCAAGAAAATTTGCAGAATATGCTGGAGATTGTGGAAGGGCTAACGGTGGCCGATTATCGACCTGAAGCGGCAGAACAATTTGGTGAACTGCAAGTTGCTATTGCTAAGGCTCGCGCGCTACTGCAGCAGAAAGACCTTACTTTGCCTCAGATTATGGACGCAATGGATGAAATCAAATTTGCTACGGCTGGGTTACAAACCAACGTCACTTCTACTTCATCCGAAACGGTTGAAGTAGACGAATTAGATTGGTCGGCACTCAGGTCAGCTGTGGCTGAGATTGCTCAACTCGAAGCCGGTGACTATACCGCAGCATCGTACGGTGTTGTTTTGAACCACCTCGAACGAGCGAAAGTCCTCTTGGCAAGTACGAATGTTACCCAAGAAGCTGTGGATGATTTAGTTTTTGATCTAAATCTCGCAGTCGTGGCTCTAAGTCCCATCCAGCCGGTGCCAGTTAGCCAGCAGTTTGCTGTCCCCGCGGTCCCGAAAAAGCGCAAATTAGCCTTCGGAACTCGGCTAGTAGCGAAATTGTTCTCATAATACATTGTATATATTTTGTATATACAATGTATTACAACCGGCGATTTTGATTAGTCTTATGCTTGCTAAATCTTTCTTAATTTCGCTACACTGCGGGTATGCAACGACTTTTCTGTACCGTCCACCCTTCTTGGTGCCTCTATGCCAGCTTTTTAGGAATAATTTGTGGTATAAGTGGGGGAATAATTTTCCAGGTAGAATGTTTTGCCGGTGGCTTCTACCTTGTTTTTGCCCTGGCTTTACTAATCTTTAGCTTGGTGTGTTCGTGGAAAGTGATGATAGTTTTCGGGTTTCTGGCCGGGCTTATTCTTGGAGGCTGGCGTCTAACTCCAGAGTTTCAGAGCCAAGGCTATTTTCGACAGCTAGTGGGGAGAGAGATTGTAGTTTCGGGTCAAGTTAGCGAAGACCCCGAAATCACTCCCAGCCAGACCAAATTAAGGCTAACTCATCTATCACTCGCCGGAGAATCATTGGCGGGTACGCTCTACGTTCAGCTAAAATCGCTTGACCAGCCTCTAGAGCGTTCGGACAGACTTACCTTAAAAGGTAAGTTAGAGGAAGGTTTTGGCATATTTGTTGGTAAATTATCGCGTCCAGAATTGATTGAACTTCGGCGTGCCGAAACGGGAGATATTTTTGCCCGTGGGAAAGCAGGCTTTGCAAAACAAGTAGCAAAATATGTTCCTTCACCTGAAGTCGATCTTGGGCACGGCTACCTCGTGGGGATGAAATCGGGCCTGTCTGAAGAATTTTCAGAAACTTTGCGTGCTGTCGGTATGACGCATGTAATTGTAGCCTCGGGCACTCACCTCGGAATCCTCGCGAGCGCCGCCCGCAAAATCTTTGGCCGGCTGTCTAAATTTGCTGGTACGCTGTTTTCGCTCCTACTCATTGCGGGTTTTGTCATGGTAGTGGGATTTACGCCGTCTATGACTCGGGCGGCGCTCGTCAGCGGCCTATCACTCCTGATGGGCTATGTCGGACGCAAATTTACCCCTTGTCGCCTATTAAGCTTCGTTGCGATGGTGACTCTAATGATTAATCCTCTCAACTTCCTCAACCTTGGCTGGCAACTTTCTTTTGCTTCATTTTTTGCCTTGCTTATTCTGGTTCCGCGCTTACAAAAACTTTTCTACGGTGGCAAGAAAGTCCCCTGGCTAGCCAGCATGCTTCTCACTAGTCTCGCCACTACAATGATTTGCGCACCAATCTTGATTTATAATTTTGGTAGCCTATCACTGCTCTCCTTTATTGCCAATTTATTCATCCTGCCTACGCTACCGTACGTGATGTTTCTCATCCTGTTGACGGGTGTCATGAGTTTCTTACCTGCAGTAGCAGTAGTCTTAGGGCAACTGGCGACCTGGTTGCTTGATACTCATATTTGGCTAATAAATTATCTCGGAGAGAAGACGATGTTTATCCTTGAGTTTCCCAGCGGGAATCCCTTGATATTTGGCTGGTATTTGGTTGTAATATTCTTTCTGGCGCTACCCTTTGTTCAGAAACTTCAGCGGCAACATATCCCACCGTAATCTAGCCAATATATATTAAATATGGTATGATATACAGCATGAAGATTACTTCTGAAGCCGAAATGCTGCAATATGGTCGTGATTTTGCTGGCAAGATAACTTTGCCGGCCGTGGTTGAGTTGGTAGGTGACGTTGGTGTTGGCAAGACTACTTTTACGCGGGGTCTGGCAGAAGGTTTGGGGATTGCAGAGCCGATCACTAGCCCGAGCTTTACCATTTCCAAACGTTATGCCTTTTCTCAAAATGGAGCTAATGGGGAACTGGTGCATTATGACTTTTATCGTCTAGACGACCCCGGGATTATGCGCGAGGAAATTGAAGAGACTTTATCTATGCCCAATACCGTAACTGTAGTTGAATGGGGCGAAAGTGTGGTGGACTTATTGCCCGATTATCACTATCGTCTTGAAATTAGCTTAAATCTCGATGGTAGCCGTGAGGTTCAATTACAAAAAGGAGTAAGCCATGAAAATGTATCTTGATACTTCCACGGATACCTGCATCTTGCGTCTAGATAATCAAGAATATAAACGCGTAGGGAAGTATGATCTTGCAGAGAAAATTTTTGCTTTCATTCACACAAGCCTACAATCACAGGGAGCCGATTGGCGAGATATCACCGAAATCACTTTCTTTTCTGGGCCAGGCTCATTTACGGGACTACGTATCGGTGCAGCACTAGTGAATACTCTGAGCGACGAGTTGCAGATCCCGCTCTACGACCACCACGGTAATCAGCATCAAATCATCTTGCCCGATTATGGCCGACCGGCCAATATCTCTGCACCTCGTAAATAAGCATCAACTGCACAAGTACGCTCAGTTTTCGCCACTTTTGCAGACTTTATGCTATAATAATGGTAGAATCTATTAAATTTATATATTTTGTTACCCCGCTGGCATAGAGAAAAATGTCAGCAAACAATTTGGAAAGGTGCGTTATGAACGTAGTATGGATTATCCTTGCACTCCTAGCTGGTGTTGCTGGTGGTGCCGGCGGTATTTTTGCCTACAATAAGAAAAACGAAAATGGCGGGAAGAACAAAGCTGATGATCTTGTCCGCAAAGCCAAAAACGAGGCCTCGGACATTGTTCTCAAAGCCAAGACTGACGCTGCTGACATTGCAGCTAAAGCTCAAGCCGAAGAGGCTGAGCGTCGTCGTGAATGGAAAAACACCGAGGCTCGTTTGACCGAGCGAGAGTCTAATCTCGACAATAAGCTTGATCAACTAGAGCAAAAGACCGAGCGACTCGCCAAACAAGAAAAAGAGCTTGATGATCTCAAGAACGAAGTGCGAGAAATTCGCAACCGCCAACAGGAAAAACTAGAAAAAATCGCTGGATTAACCAAAGAAGCAGCGCGCGATAAATTGATGCAAATGACCGAACGCGATATTAAGCAAGATTTGGCTGGTCTAGTTGCAAAAGAACAGAAAGAGATCAAACATGACGTTGATGAAACTGCACAGGCCATCCTGTTAACTGCAATGGAGCGGATGTCGTCTGAAGTCACTGCCGATCGTACCGTCACGGCGCTTAAGTTGCCAGATGATGATATGAAGGGTCGGATTATTGGTAAAGAAGGTCGGAACATTCAGGCTTTGCAACGTGCAACTGGCGTAGATATTATGGTAGATGATACTCCAGGCATGGTGGTGCTCTCCAGCTTCGACCCGATTCGCCGTCAAGTCGCGCGCTACGCTCTTGAACGCCTCATGAAAGATGGTCGGATTAACCCTAGCTCAATTGAGGATGCTGTAGCCAAAGCGGAACGCGAGATCGAAAAAGAAGTTGTGCGTGCTGGCGAAGACGCCGCGCGCGAAGTTGGCGTGGTTGGTATCCCACGTGAGCTAATTCATCTCTTAGGTGAACTGAAGTTCCGAACCAGTTACGGTCAAAATGTGCTTTTGCATTCTATTGAAATGGCCCATATTGCCGGCATGATTGCTGAAGAGATTGGCGCAAACAAGCGTGTGGCCAAAACTGCTACCCTGCTTCATGATATTGGTAAAGCTGTTACTCACAAAATTGAAGGTAAGCATGCCGAAATTGGTGCCGAACTTGCCAAGAAATATGGTATGCCCGAAGCTGTGGTGCATGCCATGGCGGCCCACCACGATGATATCGAGCCGACTACACCCGAAGCCGTCATTGTTAAAATTGTCGATTCGCTCTCGGCTGCCCGTCCAGGTGCGCGTAATATTTCCGCTGAGAATTTTGCCGAGCGTATGCGTGATCTAGAGAATATTGCTACTTCTTTCCCCGGCATTGATAAGGCCTATGCAATTTCTGCTGGTCGGGAGATTCGCGTGATTGTTGAGCCGAAACAAATTGATGCTCTTACAGCCTTGAAGCTCGCTCGCGATATTGCTAACAAGATTGAAGCCACCATGTCCTATCCCGGAGTGATTAAAGTTAATGTCATCCGTGAGACTAGGGCGATTGAATATGCCAAGTAGTGACGAACCTATCGTTCGACGTCGCATTGCACGACGTACTAAAATCAAAGTCGCAATCGTTGCGACTTTGATTGCTATCCTAATAATTTATTTACTTTGGGATATTATTTATCGTGGACCATTGATGTCATTGCTTTCAAACCAAGAGAACTTGGTCAAGTCAGTTCAATCTTTTGGCCCGTTTGCACCATTATTATATATAATTTTTCAGATTGTCCAAACTGTCGTGGCTCCCATCCCAGGGCAAATCACAGGCAGCGTTGGCGGATTTCTTTTTGGTGTATGGGGGATTCTCTGGACAATTATTGGTAGTTTAATTGGTTGCTGGATTGTTTTTATCCTGTCACGGAAATTTGGTCGACCTTTACTTGAAAAAATCTTCAAGAAATCTGTCATTTCCAAGTTTGACTTTATTCTTGAGGCTGAGGGGGCATCGTTGATCCTGTTCGCAATTTTCCTTTTGCCGGGTTTTCCCGATGACGTGGTTTGTTACATGGCCGGACTAACTAAGGTCCCCATTCCCAAACTGATGGTAATCGTGTTTTTAGGGCGCTTGCCAACCATAATTATTAATAACTTTCTTGGCGCCGGAATTAACACCAACTTGCCCCTAGTGATTGGGATTTCTGCGGCTTCTGTGGTCGCCTTGGGGCTGGCAGTTTGGCAACGGGAACGCTTAATGCAAATTTTCAAATACGGCTTCAAGAAGCCACCCCAGTCTAACCAAGACTAACAGTTATTTCTTCGGCAGGAAAAAGACTGCCAGCCCAGCGGCCAATTCTAGTGGTATGCCAAAAGCAATCGTAGTCAGCGACACTTGAAAGTCATTGATGTCACCCGTCTTGGCAAAGCTAATACAGTCAAACAGCCAAGTAAAGGCCAAAATTAAGGGAATTGCAAAAAGTAATTTAATCAAAATCTTTCGAATATAAGCGGGTTTCAGCGCCGAAGGACGTGCCACCGGCTGACTGGGATTCTGCTGCGCAATCTGAACATTGATTCTCCGAAATCCCAAGCCAATCGAAAGCGGGATCGACAAAATTGCCACTAGACGTAAGAAGAGTGCCGGCAGACCTGTAAATAACGCCGTTGGGGCTTCGGTGAATGACGATTGTAATCTTCCAGCCAGTGCTGCCACAAGGGGTTGTGCGACTAGAGCGGCCACATTGATTACCACTATATAAATTAGCGCATAGAGAATAGCATCCAATAGTTTATGAAATTTCTCGTCACTCATAGTGATACAACTCCGGCAAGTTCTTAAAGTCCTCAATGCTCCGTATGCCGTTCATCCAGTCACTGCGCAAGAACTTAGCATCGGGGCGGTCGGCATATTCTTCCCACTCCGCAAAGCTTACTTCCATAACTTCAATCTTTTCACCAGCGTCAAGATGCTGAGGCCCTTGGGTAATCAAATCGGTTGCTACAAAAGTATAAATTAGCCAATCGATTTTAGAGATTACTTGGTGGGCGTTAACGAGTTTCCAATTTTTGAACTCCATACCCGTCTCTTCGCGCAATTCACGCTTTGCTGCCGTCAGCTCATCTTCCGCAGGATTATCATGGCGACCACCCGGGTAATCATAAAACCAATCTTGATACGGCTGGATCTGCCTCGTGATTACGATTTTGTCATCGTGAATGCCAATTACCACTACGGTATCTTGACGACGTAGCATTTCAAAAGTCGCCATTGAACCATCGAACATTTTTTGTGGCCATTGGTAAGTATCGAATAACTCACCTTTAAACATTAGTTTGGCCTGTTTTGGGATTGCTTTGAAATGTGGCGGCAAATATTTACGCATTATCTAGCCTTTAAAACCAATGATGGCGATGATTAAAGTTGCAATACTATTTATGCTGATTAACGTAATTATCTCATTTGGCGCAAAGTGCATAATTGCACATAGGATTGCTAGTCCGACCCACAGAATAAGCAAACAAGCTGCCGTCCAGGGATAACGGATATGCAGCATTAAATTTTTGGTAAAGCTTTTCTTCATGCAAAGATCCTTTCACTAATTAAATCAAAAACATATTCATCATTATCGGCCAAGGAAGAAATCGTACGCACTAAAAGTTCATAACTATCGGTCAGACTTAAACAGGTTGCAGTAACATTATCTTGGGGGACTCCATGTGCTTGGGAGCGAGCAAGAGCATAATTCATAGATTTATACATCAGTCCACTAAACCCATGGCGCCCTTCAGAATTGTCCAAAATCGTCACCGAGCCTAAAAACGCCTGCATAGCTTTGATGAGTTCAAAGTTAATCATGTCAATCTTCACCTTGAGTACTTGGGTGTTTACCACTTTGATGAAAACTTCAATCAAATGCCCGTCCTTAAAGGATTGAACAAAAGTCGTATCGCCATCCAACTCATGGCTAAGCTTATCGCTAATTGCTTCGGAGAGGATTCTCAAGAGGTCAGCGTTGTCAAAGTTACAACGTCGCATGGCTAAGGCGATATCTGGACAAAAGCACACTACGGTTGTCTCTAGAAGTTCTTGGAAACTACCACGATTGTCAAGGATATCATAGTAGCTTTTTACCCAATCGTAAAAAGCACGATGGCTCCGCGGACGATTGGCAATGACGCCGAAGTCAATTAGCGCAATCCGGTTGCCTGGTAACAAGATAATATTTCCTGGATGTGGATCACCATAGACATAATCAGCGCACATTGCCATATAGAGCGCTTCACCACCCGCGACTATTACCTGTTCCCACAAATCCGAACCAGTTAGTTCGTAAGCAATTTGACTAGCGGGTTTATCTGAAGTCGCTTGGCTCATAACATCAGACAAGGTCGGTCCAGCAATGAAATCTTGTACGATTACGGTACTAGAACACAGTTCTGAATAAACTTGTGGAATTACTACGCGAGGATGGTCGTGGTAGAGCTTAGCGAAATATTCTTGGTTAGCCATCTCACGATGATAATCGGTCTCCGTGAGAAACATATTAGCGCAAGCCGTGTAGGCCTCATTATAATCTACTAGAGTTTGCGGTAAAAAGTGAGTGAAAAACTTACAGAGATGGCTCAAAGTTTTCAAATCGCGCCGTAAGGATTTTTGGATTGACGGGCGTAGGACCTTGATTGCTACCTCTTCGCCCGTTTTGAGGCGTCCACGGTAAACCTGGGCGAAACTCCCAGCAGCTACCGGCGTAGAAGAAACTTCAGCGAACTTGCTTAAATCAATTTGCTGTCCTAAGTCTAGCGGCTCGCACGGAGCCTGCGAAAAAACTTCCATCTCGCGTGGGCCACCCCAGCCTTCCATAAACTTACTCATTCCGGCTAAAATTTGCAGAAACTTCAGATAAATTCCACCCCAATCTCGAAAAGTATAAAAAATCGTCCGTCGGCATTCAATATTCTTGTTAATTGCCGAAGTTGTAAAACGGATCTTGACGAGTTTAATAACTAGGCTAGAATATTGGCGTAATAATTTCATTGCTTTTTACTAAACCCAATTACAAACATTACTGTTGTCAACACAATGCCAAGAATTGGTAAATAGATGCCAATCTCTGAGTTGAAGATTGCTAGCAGAATGATGCCCATCCAAATCGCTAGAATTGCCAGCACCACGAAAGCATATTTCATAGTTATATTATAACATACTCGATAAAATTGACCTCAGAAACTACCCATGATACAATGGTAAGCATAGTTTATTAGGAGGAAATGTGCCACAAGCTGTCAAGAAACAACCCAATAAATCAAGCAATCTTCTGCGTTGGCTGGTCTTTACTTTTTTGTTAATTTTCTCTTGTGGTATGTTAGCTACGCTCGTGATGCCTCAGGGGCAGATTGAAGAAGTCCCCCTTTCGGATGTCCTAGCGCGGGCAAATGATGAGAATGGTGACATCGCAAAGATTACCGTGCAGGGTGATGAACTAAAAATTACCCTGAGAGGCAAAGACTATTACACTCAGGTCTCACGTAAGGACGGCTCAGGCACACTTTACGAGCAGGGCTTAGTTGACCAATGTGCGGGGCTAAACGGCGGAGAGCTCACCGCTTGCCAATCACGTTACCCCGTCATCGAATATGCTGAAGTCTCAAATTTTTGGGATTACGCTCTTAACATTGCAATTATCGTCGTTCCGGTAATCATTATTATCATCTTCTTTAACTCCATGATTCGTCAAGCCCAGTCTATGAACAATCAATCCATGGGCTTTGGTAAGGCCAAGGCGCGCCTCTATGGCCCCGATAAGAAACGCGTTACTTTCCAGGATGTCGCCGGGAACGAATCTGCTAAACAAGATTTAGAGGAAATCGTTGACTTCCTTAAAGAGCCAAAGAAATATGAGAAGTTAGGCGCTAAGATCCCACGCGGAGTTTTGCTTGCGGGTGAGCCAGGAACCGGTAAAACTCTGACGGCACGTGCTGTGGCCGGGGAAGCTTCGGCACCGTTCTTTAGTATCTCCGGTTCTGAATTTGCCGAGATGTTTGTCGGCGTAGGCGCCTCGCGTGTACGTGATTTATTTGCTAAGGCCAAGAAAAATTCACCATCAATTATCCTTATTGATGAAATCGACGCCGTTGCACACAAGCGTGACGCTCGAGGGGGCGCTGGTCGAGAAGACGAGCAGACCCTAAATCAAATTCTAGTCGAGATGGATGGCTTTGATAATGATTCTGGAGTAATTGTGATTGCTGCTACCAACCGTGTTGATATGCTAGATAAAGCTTTGCTTCGCCCAGGGCGTTTTGATCGTCACATTAATGTTACCTTGCCTGAACGCAAGGACCGCCTTGAAATTCTCAATGTGCATTTCAAGAATAAACCACTTGCGCGCGATGTCAATCTCGAGGCCTTAGCTGCTAAAACAGCAGGTACTTCGGGTGCAGATTTGGCTAACATTGCTAATGAAGCGGCTATTACCGCCGCACGTGAGGGACACAAAGAAATCACTAATGCCGATATCACCGAGGCTTTCGAGCGAGTTGCGATTGGCCCTGAGCGCAAAAATAAGGCCATGAACGATCAGGAGCGTCGCATCACAGCCTATCATGAAGCTGGCCACGCAATCGTCGGACACGTCTTGCCCGATTCTGACCCCGTACACAAAGTTACAATCATTCCGCGCGGTCGTACTGGTGGGGTGACTTGGTTCTTGCCACCGGAGGATCGCAGTTACAAGAATATCTATGAGCTTAAAGATATCTTGGCGCGGGCAATGGGTGGCCGTATTGCCGAAAAACTAGTCTTTGGTCCCGAGGCCATCACGACTGGCGCCTCATCCGATTTACAGAACGTTGCTCAGCTTAGTAAAGAAATGGTCGTCGAAGAGGGAATGGGTAAGCAAACGCGCAACTTAGTTTTCCCTGAAACCGAGACGGGTTACTACACAATCTTAACTGGTAAACCTTATTCCGAGAAGACAGCCGAGCTCATTGACCAAGAAGTCAAGCAACTTTCAGATGAAGCGGCGCTGCGTGCCGAAGCGGTACTAAAGGCTAACGTTGCCGTTCTCGATCAGCTCGCAGAAGCTCTATTGAAGCAAGAAACGCTGGAAGAAAAAGATCTTGAGCCAATTCTCAAGAATGCTAAGTTTCCAGCCGCGGCCAAGTTACACTAATCAAGAAAGGGGAAGAGCCAGGTGTATGCCTGGCTCTCGTGAGGTACTTATTGCCCCAGTAGATTACCGATAGATAGAGTCATAAACACCAACAAACCCCCGGCGCTTAGTAAAACCAGCGCCTATAGTTTATATCTTAGCATACTTATTTGAAAATGTCAATACTTAACCCACCCCTATAAATATGCTATACTAATACCATCCCCGGATGGCGGAATTGGCAGACGCGCTAGCTTCAGGTGCTAGTCTGAGCAATCAGGTGCAGGTTCAACTCCTGTTCCGGGGACCAAGAGATTATCAGATTTTCCTTTAGTGACTGCATTTCTGTACGTATCATTCTGAACCTATCCTACTCACTCTCAAGTCGAGAGAATGATCACAACTAAAAGGTTAAAATTATGACTAGATTACAATCTACGCGCAAAATTTTTGTAGCGTTTATTCTCAATCTTGGATTTTCCATTTTTGAGTTAATTGGGGGGATGTTTACCCATAGTGTCGCGATTCTTTCGGACTCGGTACACGATATTGGTGACGCACTGAGTATTGGCTTAGCTTTTCTGTTGGAGAAGAAGAGCCAGCGTTCGCCTGACGATAATTACACTTATGGTTACCTGCGTTATTCGGTGATTGGTAGTTTAATTACCACATTAATTCTAATTTGTGGTTCGGTTTTTGTAATCACGGGCGCAACTTATCGCATTATAAATCCGGTGGAAGTTAATTATAATGGGGTGATTGTCTTAGCTATTATTGGTGTAGTCGTTAACTTTGGTGCAGTCTATTTTACTCGTGATGGTGACTCGCTGAACCAAAAGTCAGTCAATCTACACATGCTAGAGGATGTCTTGGGCTGGGTGGTTGTATTGATCGGTGCAATTTTGATGCGCTTTACGAGTATCTCGCTGATCGATCCGATTCTTTCAATCGTAGTCGCACTCTTTATCTTAGTTAATGCTTTGCGCAATTTCCGTGAAATCGGCGACCTTTTCTTGGAAAAGACACCCCAAGGAGTTAGCCTGCCTGAGATGGAGCAGGCTCTGCTTGAAATCCCCGCCATTAAGTCCGTGCACCATCTTCACCTTTGGAGTATGGATGGAAACACGAATTATGCAACCATGCATATAGTAACGAATCACCCGAGCCACGAGCTTAAGGAGCAGGTTCGAGAAAAACTGTATCAGCAGCAGATTTCTCACGTTACAATTGAGCTTGAGTCTCCGCGCGAACATTGTACTGAAGAATCTTGCCACCCAGAAGCTGCAGTCGAGTCGCACCACCATCACCATCATTGATTGGCACAAAGCGCATAATATGCTATAATTAAAAGAAGTTGTTTTACTAACTAATATGGAGAAAGGAACCTATGTCAGGACACAGTAAGTGGGCTACCACTAAACGCCAAAAAGCTGTCGTTGATGCTAAGCGGGGTGCGCTTTTTACAAAAATTGCTAATCAAATTGCTATTGCTGCTCGCTCTGGTACGGATCCTAGTATGAACCCATCTCTAGCAATGATGCTGGAAAAAGCCCGCCAGGCGAATATGCCTAAGGTAAACATCGAGCGGGCTATTGCGCGGGTGGCTGACAAAACCGCCGCTGCGCTCATCGAAGAGACTTACGAAGGTTATGGACCGGGCGGAGTGGGGATTATTATTGAAGTTGCGACCGATAATAAGAATCGTACCATGCCCGAGGTCCGGAATACTTTATCCAAGAATGGCGGTCGTATGGCCGATCCAGGTTCGGTGATGTTCCAATTTGCTCGCAAAGGCTGGATTGAAGTAGCCGAAAAAGGTGAAGATGCCATGATGGCAGCATTGGATGCTGGCGCTGAGGATGTTGATGATAGTGAAGAAGGCTCGATAATCTTGACTGCTCCAAGCGACTTAATGAAAGTTCGTCAAGCTTTGATTGATGCTGGGCTCACCGTGACGAACGCTGAGCTTAAATACGTGCCAACCACTACTGTTACTGTTGCCGATGAGGATGGCGAAAAGCTCGAGAAGCTTTTGGATGCGCTCGATGACTGCGATGACGTTACTGCAGTCCATACCAACGCTGAGTAAAAATAACTCCCCGCGGGGAGTTATTTTTTATAGGTGCAGACCTTCGTCGAGCTTGGATTGCCCGCCGATAGGGAAACGCACTTTCTCGCCATCTTTTGGCATAATAATGTGTACATGTAGACGCGTCAATGAGGCACCTGACTTTGCCGGGTCACCGAAACGCATACAAATTCCACCACCAGCAATATGGTATTCTTTTACTAACTTTTGCCAAATCTTTTGTAGATCGAGCCACATTTCTGGAGAGATGTCTTCAATCTCATAAACTGGCCCCATCGCTACGATAAGGAAAGAAATTTCGCTACCAGGACGTGGATAACGGTTTTCCGAAACGTGCCAGTAGTCTGTCTGGAATAGAATCTTTTGGTTATCTTGATCAATATTTTCCAGCGCCATTGGATCTCTGTCCTCGGCTTCCATCTTGAGCATAATATCTAATTGCTCCTGGTGTCGTGCATTTGGTGGATAGATGTACTTATATTTATTCATTTTCCTCCTTTATCAAACAGACAGTCTTGATTCCTTTCTTCTCCGCAAGGGCATGCGAACGCTTGCTCCAATTCTTTTCAGGGTGGTCTTCCAAATAGTAGATTTCTTTGACGCCCTTGTTGGCCAGAACTTTCATGCAAGCATCACAAGGGAATAACGTAGCATAGAATGGTGTGTTCTCTAATGTTTTTACCTTACCCAACTTCTTAAGTAAGTTAATTTCAGCGTGTTCTACCGTATCATAAAACAATTCTGTGCGATTTTGGATGTCATAATCTGGTATCGTAAAATCAATTTGGTTCGTCCCAAACACCCACTGTTCATTCCAATAACAGGCTGCCGCTGTCGGACAAACATCATCCGTTGATTTCCGCAATTCCTTCAGTAACTGCGGTATTGGCTCAGACATTTCTTTAGAGTAGTGGATACGGCGCTTCATACCGGCAGTCGCCTGAGCGACTTTTTCTTCCACGCCCTCAACTTTTTTCAGACGACTGTTCAAGGTGATTTGACGGATCTTGTCCGAAGTAGAGGTTTTAGCCTGGCGGGGCAAAACCGCCACTTCGCCGCAGTACTTTTTCAACTGTTCAATTTGTTCGTCAGTGTAATTTTCCTTGATAGCAATCAACACGTCCGGACGTACGGTTTTGATTAGGTGCCACTTCGGCTCGTCGACTTGTTTAATCACGATGGCATCAGCAATATTGAGTAAACGAATAAATTCGTAACGCTCTTTCTCTGGAATTACCGGACGAGTCGGACCTTTACGTTTGCGAATCTTTTCGTCACTATCCATTGCAATTACCAGAAAATCACACAGCGCACGCGCTTTCATAATATAACGCAAATGCCCCAGGTGGAACAAATCCCACGACCCTTGCACTAAGCCAACGGTTTTGCCAGACTTGTGTGCGATTTTTACATTTGCGAGCCAATTTTCGTCCATGCTTTATCCTAAATCGTTACCGGTATACCCTTGATAGCCTCACCTGGATTATAATCGGTTAGTTCAAAATCTTCGCTGCGGTAATCAAAGATGCTCTCATGCGGGTTGGTAATCTTAAGTGTGGGGAAGGGCTTACTCTCACGCGCCAAAATCTCCTCCGCCCACGGAAGCTGATTAGCATAAATGTGAGCGTCAGAAATCATATGTACGAATTCACCCGGCTCTAAATCTAGTACTTCGGCCATCGCTAGTAGAAGCGCAGAATATTGTACCCAGTTGCTTGGGCAACCAATCAATACATCACAACTCCGCTGGAACATTACTAGATTTAGTTTGCCATTTAAGATGCGGAAGTGCATCCAGCCATGGCAAGGGCAGACTACGACTTTTTGCTGGTAATCCTTATTACGAATAATATATTGTGGTATCCACGGCGTAATGAGGTGAGTTTTTAGCTCGGGGCGTTCCTTCATCTGCTTGATGATTTCTACAAATTGGTTGTAAGGTTTGCCTTCCGCAGTCGGAAAGTTAGCGAAAGCAGCACCATAGGACCCAGGGCCCAAATCGCCTGCCTCTAATCCTCGTTTGGCGCACTTTTTCTCAGTACACCAGTTCTTCCACCATTTACAGCCAAATTTTTCGAACTCTTCCTGAGTATGTGCCCCGTTGATGAAGCCCAGGAGCTCACCAATCGGCGTTCGCCAAAACTTTATTGCTCTTTCGGTTAAGACCGGAGCACCATTCTTCAAAATATCAAAACGCAATACGGGAGCTCCTAGTAGGTCGATCGAATCTACTTCGTTGCCGTTTTCGTCCACCATTGGCGATGGCCCCCTAGTCCCATAATCCAAAACTGCTCGAATCAAGCCCTTGTACTGTTCGTCTGGTGTTCTTTCGTTGTATGGTCGATATTCGCCTTTCACATCACCTCCTTATTAATATCATCTTATCAGATAAAGTTAGTTTTGGATAGAGGGGTAAAATTTGCTTACTTCGCAAAACCATGCTAATATTATTGGTAGAGGAAGGGTGGCCGAGTGGTTGATGGCACTGGTCTTGAAAACCAGCAAGTTAATAGCTTCGCAGGTTCGAATCCTGTCCCTTCCGCCATTAAATAAACTGGACCTTGTGCCCAGTTTATTTAATGTGAGGTCGATTTGTAATAAGAGCCAGAATGCTAGGTTCGTTACATCTTATGCTGCGTTCGGAAGTCTGCATACTCTGCTGCAACTTTTTCTAGAAAGCTTGCAACTCCGTCACAAAGCCCTTGATAAATTTCTGGCGAATCGTCACTATTCAGGCAGTACATAATATGCTCAAAGAGATTTAACCGGCGTGTCAAGTACCAAATAAATTGCAAGCGGTCTTCCAAATCCTTAAATTCATCCAGCATAGTCCCCTGCAAATCAAGCTGCTGAATCTTCTCTTGGTCTTTGATACGGGTATCTAGAAGTTTACTCACTCCAATGTCAAAGCCCTGGATAATCCGATCGGTAATTTCTAGCTTATTGGGCTTACCACTATAAATATACGGCCCAGAATGTTTAATTTCTCGAAAGCGGTTGGCGGCGTACGAACTAACCCCCACTAGTAAGGCGGGGAAAGGGCTTTTATCATCAATCGGTGTGCGCTGTGTACAGAGTATCTTCCAAGTATTCTTCCCGAGCAAATAAGCTACGCGCACGCAACGGGTATATTTACGAGCTGGCGCTAATTCAGTCATGTCCTCGGTGGTTAGATTCTGCTCGTCCACCTCAGCGAGCCCTTGCTGAAAGGTTTGATAGTTATGCTGAATTTCCTGCAATACTGCTGGAAAAGGCTCTACCACTTCTTTACGTTCAGGTTGCTTGATTTGGATATTCATAATTATTTTCATTATAGCACCGCCAGAGAACCTACTAGGAAATTATCTAATAATCGGACATTTGTGTTATAATAAAGACTACGTGGTACCGTAGCTCAGTTGGTTAGAGCGTGGGACTCATAAGCCCAAGGTCACTGGTTCGAACCCAGTCGGTACTACCATTTTTGTGTTTATTATAATTTATAAAGCTTCTAGCACGCTTTTATCTCATACAGTACTAAGGCAACGGAGGGGGAAGCCTTGCCAACGTGCAGCATA
>X19_European_Ground_Squirrel__coassemble_13_pt1 | contig 20268 bp, 20 predicted proteins | sample X19_European_Ground_Squirrel__metabat2_high_PE_007 | metagenome-assembled genome bin X19_European_Ground_Squirrel | reverse complement strand
CCTCCGTTGCCTTAGTACTGTATGTAGATATAAAGAATAATGGAAAAGAAGTATGCTGGGGTTTCTCTAGGCTAATCTGGGGGAATTTCGCAGGCTGCTGCCGTCCAGCGGGAGGAGCTGAGAGAAACAAAGAGTTTCTCTTTGTTTCCGAAGCGACGATCAGCTGGTAGCGACGAAGTCGCGTTGGTTAAGCGGGAGCACACCCATGAAGACGGGCTGTGCTAACCGCGACCCCCAGATTAGCCTAGAGAAACCTCCACTACCTCTTTTACCATTGACATTTTATCCCACCAAAAAAACTCCTCAAAGGAGCTCGCTTATTCTTGATGGAGGCACCGACCGGAATTGAACCGGTGTACGCGGTTTTGCAGACCGCTGCGTCACCACTCCGCCACAGTGCCATAAAACCATCTTAACATATCCCACTAAATTATGCTACAATAAAACCATATGAGTGGTAGGGTAATGATCGTGGGAACTGGTAATGTTGGCGCAAGTATTGCTTATGCGCTCATTAATCAACGTACACCAGTTAACGAACTAATATTAACCGATATTAATGCTGCTGATGCCGAAGGCGAAGTCATTGATTTACACGATGCCTTAGCAGTTTCGCCCAGCTGGCTCAAAATTTATGCCGGCGACTATCAAATGGCAGCTGACTGCGACATTTGTGTGCTAACTGCTGGCGCCAATCAACGCCCAGGCGAAAGTCGCACCGACTTACTCCAGCAAAACCAGCAAATCATTCATGACATCGTCTGTGGCATCATGGCAGCTGGATTTACTGGCATTTTCATCGTGGTCAGCAATCCGATGGATACACTCAGCTACCTCACCTGGAAATATTCGGGTTTGCCCAGCACGAAAGTCATCGGTAGTGGAACAATTCTCGACTCGGCCCGTCTTCGCTATCATCTAGCTGAAGCTCTAGGTATTCACCCCAAGTCGATTCACGCTTATCAAGTTGGCGAACACGGCGACAGCGAATTCGCCCTCTGGAGCTCAGCTAATGTGGGTGGGGAAGCAATCACGCACTTACTTTCGCCTGCCAAGCTCAGCGCTATTGAGGACACCGCCCGCCACCAAGCCTATCAGATTATCCAAAAGAAAGGCGCCACCTACTACGGCATTGGGGCTTGCGTTGTCCGGTTAATTAATTGTATCTTGAACGATGAACGTCGCGTCCTACCAGTCTCAAGCTATGATGATTGCCAAGAAGTATTCTACGGTTTTCCTGCTATCATCGGTCGAGAAGGGGTCATTAAGCGACTTGATTTACCACTCACTGAAGAAGAGGGAATTAAGCTCCAGCAATCAGTCAACGCTATCAAGACAACAATTAAACAGGTAAAGGAGTAGAATGTTAGGCTTTCTGCATTTTTCAAGAAAAAAAGGCATCAAAATTGCCCTATGCTTCCATAGTATCACACTTGCACTAATTTGTCAAGTATTTTGGCCCTTGTCGGCCACTTTTGCCGCTAATGGCACCGAAAACTTTCACTTCAGCGATTATACGGTCGATTTTTACCTCTCTCAAGACGAAGATAAGACCAGTCGCTTACGTGTGGTAGAAGAGTTTACAGCAGTTTTCCCAAACTACAACCAAAATCACGGTATTACTCGCATCATCCCTTACACCAACCAAGACGGCAAAAATCTCACCATGGCCAGCGACCGTCATCTTGATATTAACGTCTGGCACAATGGCAAAATCGAGCAGCCCCACGAAATTGAGCACGGTGAAGGTTATTTCAAAGTCTATCTTGGCGATGCCGATACCTACGTCCGCGGCGAACACACTTACCGCCTGCAATATGAGTTCGAAAATGTTATCACCGAATTTACCGAAGATGGACATAGCTGGCAGGAACTTTACTGGGACACTAATGGTAATGATTGGAACCAGCGCTTTGAGCAGGTAACCGCTACCGTACATTTTGGTTCAACCGAGATCACCGCTGCTTACCAGGGGAACCCATCCTGCTACGTTGGACGCTATGGCGATAAAGGCCAAGAGCGTTGCAAAATTACCCCCATTAATAACGGCGTCAAGTTCCAGGCTAAAGATCTCAAGAGTCACGAAAACTTAACTTTTACCCTCGAATTCCAGCCAGGCACTTTTGTCGTACCCGAACGACCCAATAATTATAGTGCCATCATTATGTTTGCGCTCGCCGTTGTAGTCTCAGGACTTATCCTATTAATTTATCTGAAGCTTTTTCGAGACAATCGCAAAGCACGCGAATTCTATAAAGGCTACTTTGTCAAACCCGAGTATGCACCTCTCGCCAATTTCACAGTTGCCCAGATGGCAGAAAATTACCTTGGTTCTACTCCAGGTTCCAGCCAAGTCGCCACGCTCCTTGAGCTAGCCGTTACAGGCAAGATCGAGCTAATCAAAGCCGAAACTACCAATAAGCGCGGCAAGGTTTCCACTTCCTGGAAAGTCAAGCTAAGAAGCCTCAAACTCAATTCCGAGCAGGTCACCGTACTTAAAATTCTCGCTGGAGGCAAAGAGGCGCTCAATATTAACCAAGAAATCACTATCAAAAACCATACTGCTACCAGTGAGCTCATCGCACTAGGGCAAAGCTTCCGCGACAACGTCAAATCGGCCAACCGCAAGCACGGCCTCATCAAGATCAAAACCCGCACACTCAAGTCGGGCAAAACCGTGACCTCAGACCGCACGAGCCCATCTGGAATACTCGTCATTAGTGCAGTCGCCTTACTCATAGGTGAATTCTTCCTTCTAGCCTCGGTCCTTGATGGTGCTACTTACACCTACACCAAACTCATCGGCGGATGGCTACTAGTGTTTCTCTCTTTAGCACTAGCCTTTACTATAGTGATAGTAAGCGCCGTCCTGAGCTCAAAACTTGCACCTTACTATACTCACACCGAAGAAGGATTGAAGCTATCCCGCTATCTCGATGGGCTGAAGCTCTACATCAAAATGGCCGAGGCCGATCGTATTAAGTTTCTACAAAGCGTAAAAGGAGCCGATACTTCACACCAAGGCATCGTCAATCTCTACGAGAAACTTCTACCCTATGCCGTTATCTTCAAACTGGAGAAATCTTGGCTCAACGAGCTCAGCCGATACTACGACTATCAAGACGTTCACGAACCAGATTGGTACATTGGCGTAGGTGCTTTCTCGGCTCATGATTTTAGCCACGCCTTGGCTAGCGCTAGTAGCACCATCTCTTCCAGCGTCACACATTCAACCACCAGCAATTCCAGCTCGGGCTTTTCGGGCGGTGGTGGAGGCGGATTCTCCGGCGGGGGTGGCGGCGGAGGCGGGGGTGGCGGCTGGTAGAATACCGCTCCCAATATTTACCACCTTAATCGTGCTATAATATAATCATGTTAGATATCAATTTCATTCGAAATCACCAAGCCTTAGTCGAAAAGTCCACTCGTGAGAAGGGCTACGATGTTAGTATTCCCGATTTAATCAAACTTGATGACCAACGCAAACAAGTTCTGCAATCGGTAGAGGCCTTACGTCGCGAACGCAACGCCGTTGCCGCAGAAATGAAAGGGGGCAAGCCTACACCAGAGCTAGTCACACGCGGTAAGGAACTAAAGGCCCAGCTAAGCCAGCTTGAGCCGAAGCTCGATGCAATTGAACGTGAACTTAAGCTTAATTTGCAGCGCGTACCCAACATCATCTTTGATGATGTTCCACTTGGAGGCGAAGAATGCAGCGTCGAAATCGCTCATTGGGGAGAGAATAAGACTTCCGGCGTAGACCATCTTGATTATGCCACCAAACGTGGCTGGCTCGACTTTGAACGTGGCGCCAAAGTAGCTGGTGCAAAATTCTACTACCTCAAAGATGGTCTTGCCTTGCTCGAGAATGCTCTGTTACAATTTGGCCTGCAAAAGGTCACAGAGCATGGTTTTCACTACATGACCGTACCTGATATGGTCTCCAGCAAGGTCCTCGAAGGCTGTGGCTTTAATCCCCGTAGTAGTGCTCAAAGTGACGAGTATTACATTGAGGGCGAAGATTTAGCCATGATTGCTACCGCCGAAATGCCCCTTACGGGCTACCACATGGACGAAATTATTGACGAAAAAGATTTACCTCTCTGCTACGCCGGTTATAGTGCTTGCTTCCGCAAAGAAGCGGGAGCTTATGGCAAATATACCCGAGGTCTGTTCCGAGTCCACCAATTTAATAAACTTGAAATGTACATTTTCTGTCTACCCGAGCAATCTAAAGCTTTACATGAAAAGATTTTGCAGATTGAACAGGAAATTTGGCAAGCCATTGGTATCCCTTACCATATTATTAATATTGCCGCTGGCGACCTTGGTGCCCCTGCCGCCAAAAAATACGACATCGAATATTGGTCACCAGTCAATCAAAAATATCAGGAACTCACTAGCTGCTCCAACTGTACGGATTTTCAAGCGCGTAGCCTCAATATCCGGGTGCGTCGGCAAGACGGTACGATTGATGTTCTCCATACACTCAATGGTACCGCCATCTCATTAGCACGCGCTCTCGTTGCTTTCATTGAAAATTATGCCGAGCCGGATGGTAAACTTCGCATTCCTGCCGTCCTGCAACCATATCTAGGTGGAGCAACAGAACTCTAATGTCTGACTCGTTGGGCGACAAACCGGAAAAACGCCCGGGTAGGCGACGCTTCCGCTCTGTAGTAAGTTTGGCAAACCGCAAGCTACCCGTACGTTTTGCGGCCATTGTTCTAGCCAGCTCCACACTAATTTCAGCGTTGCTCGGCATCTTTCGCGATCGTCTGCTCAACTCATATTATCTTGACACCTACCCCACAGGAATTGATGCCTATACAGCAGCCTTCACCATTCCTGATTTTCTGTTTTTGCTTTTAACCTCGGGGGCTTTAGCAGTTAGCTTTATTCCCGTATTTAATCAACGCCTTAGTAGCGGCAATAAGAAATCCGCTTGGGAGTTAAGCTCTAGTCTGCTCAATCTCATGGCCCTAATGACCCTCATTGCCTCAATCCTAATCATGATTTTCGCCGATCCACTCGTACGTTACATCGTCGGTCCAGGGCTTGATGAATCTGGCACAATTCTCGCTATCAATATGATGCGCGTCATCGCTATCAACCCATTTCTCTTTTCAATCTCCACCATTCTTTCCAGTATTCAGCAGGCTTTAGGACGGTTCGTCTTTTATGCCCTAGCACCAGCACTCTATAATATTGGAATTCTAGTAGGTATTGTTTGGTTTACTGGCGGCATCAACATCTTTGGTTGGCAAATTTTCGAAGGAGGGATCATGGGGGTAGCTCTAGGTGTGGTCTTCGGTGCTATCCTTCAAGTTATTGTAAGTCTAATTGGGCTCTTCGGGCTTGGCTTTGATTATGAGTTTAAAATCAACTGGAAGAATCAGGGTTTTCGCTCTGTGCTCAAACTCCTCCCGGCTCGCTCACTCGACCAAGGGATGGATTACGTCAATACCTTAGTGACAACCAACCTCTCCTCGCGCATGGGGGCCGGTGCGCTTCGCTCTTATCAACAGGCTTATAATCTGTCCCAAATGCCTGTCAGTCTAATCGGAGTAGCGATTTCCACCGCTTTCTTCCCACAGCTCACCGAAGAGCTCGGGGAAGGGAAAGAAGACCAATACCGTAGAACTTTCCGCACCGCCCTTAGCACCATTATCTGGATAACCCTACCCGTAGCCATCATTGCTTTCTTCGCCCGAGGCTACGTTGTCAGTTTTATTAAGAACGGTGGCGACCCACTAATTTCTTCCGTGCTTAGCACTCTCATCTTTGCTATGATTGCCAATTCAATCTTTCATATCGTCACGCGGGGATTTTATGCTCATCAAGACACCAAGACCCCGCTCTATGTCTCGCTTCTCGCCGTTGGCTCCACAATTCTCATTGCCATTCTTTTCTCCGTTATTGGCTTCGGAGTTGAAGGTCTAGGATGGGCGCAATCAATTGGCACCAGCCTCGAAATCTTCGTCCTGATTCGCATTCTTCAAAAACGCTCCAAGCACCAGCTACTTAATATTAGCTTTTGGAAAAACACCCTCCGTATCGTCTTCGCCACCATCATTACAGGTTGTGTCGCCTACTCTCTCACCAAATTTTTCCCCTTTATGGCTAGCGACGACTCAATCTTTATTGTTTTTCCTAAGTTCTTTGTCATCACGGCCGGATCACTACTTGCCTACATCATTGCCGGTTATTTCCTCGACGTCGAACAGGTCAAACCAATCGTGGAGCGCGTCAAAAAGCTCCTTCTCAAAACGCCAAAATAAATTAAGCTTAAGTAATCTATGCTATAATTAACCCATGAGTATCATTCAAGCTATCATTCTCGGCTTCATCCAAGGCATCACCGAATTTATCCCTATCTCTTCGTCCGGCCATCTTGAGTTAGCTCAGCATATTATGAATGTGCCAGCAGACAACTTCCATCTTTTCCTTGAATTTATCAATCTTGGCACCCTCCTCGCCCTCCTCATTTACTTCCGCAAGCGCCTTTGGCGAATCATTAAAGACGTTTTTGGCGAACGTAATTATAAGTTGGCACTCAATATTATCATCACAAGTATTCCAGCTGGCGTTGCGGGTCTATTACTATCAGATTTTATCGAAAACAATAGCTTTTTCTCCTCTATGATTACCGTAAGCATTGCTATGGGCATTGTCGGATTAATTATGATTGTTATTGACAAGCTACCGCATCTCTCCACACTCAAAAACGAGAATCACCTTACACCAATCCGCGCTCTCACAATTGGTGTATCCCAAGTTTTCGCCCTAATCCCCGGCACCTCACGTTCTGGCACGACTATTATTACTGGCCGTTTAATGGGACTCGATTCAGAATCCTCCGCTGAATATTCTTTCCTTGCCTCAATTCCAATCATGTGCGGGGTTTGTCTCAAAATGTTCTTATCTAGCAGTAGCCGAGCTTATTTTGCCGAGAATATCGGCGTCCTAGCCCTATCCAACATTGTTGCTTTCGTTGTTGGCATATTAGCACTGCGTTACCTCTTACGCTATCTTAAAAAACCCAAATCACTTCAAACTTTCGGCATTTACCGTGTAATTGTCAGCTGTCTTGTACTAGGGACTATCTTAATTCTGTTATAAGTTATGGGTAAGCTATCGACCGTCATTAGTAAACTTTATCAAAAGTATCAGCCCTTAGCTAGCGCCGCCAAAATCGAGCTTGACCTCGACATCCGTAGTGACGAAACCATTGACGATGAAAAAGCCCTAAGTGCAGATCTTGAAAAGCAGCTCGACTCCGCCCTCAAACGTGCACCACAAGGTCAAATTAAAATTAGCGTCCGCAACCAAAAGATTACCATTAGCGACAATGGCACCGTCCTCTCGAAACCGGTTTGCAAACTTTTATCCAATAATCGGATCCAAGTTAAGTCACGAACGGGCTTTGGCACCAAAGTCAGCATTGATCTCAACACATCAAAACCCACAAAATAAGCTTGCCCCGCCCAAAGCCCTTATGCTATAATTAGCATAAGTATGAGAGGTCTATGGAAGTTAAACCCGTTTTGTTGGTCGGTACGCGCGATCAAAGTTTTTCTCGCCGGCTTCTTTTTGATTATGATCCCAGTATTCTTCTATTCAGGCTCGCAATCAACAAATTTTACAGAAGCTTTAGGCTATGACACGCTCACCATTAGCGACATCGATCTCAACACGCCAGTTGCTCCGCTCCAGCTTGAAAATCACCAACTTACCGCTCCAGCTAAAATCGCCGGGAGTTACAGTCAAAATTCGAACCGCACACTCATCATCGGCCATTCTTCAAGCGTGTTTCGTAAACTCTCCACTATTGGTCTCGGTGCTACTATAACTTATGCCGACCAAGATTATACCGTTACGCAAGTGGAAACCCTACCCAAGGCAGAAATCAGTATGCAAAGTATCCTTGCCTCTAGCGAAACTAAAACCATTATTATCATGACTTGCGCCGGTGAGCCACTACCCCATCAAGATGCTACGCACCGATTGATAATCACAGCCGTCATCAATTAACTCTAACCGACCAACACAACCGTATAGTAAGAAGCAAACAACGCTAGCATCATTGCTCCCTCAATTCGCGTGATACGTTTAGTCGTTAATGAAAAGACGAAAAGCAACACGGCTGACGCTACCAACATGACAACGTCAATCATTTGGAAACTAGTCGGTGTGACTGTACCAAAAATAGCTACCGGAATCCCCAGCACAATACAAATGTTAAAGATATTACTGCCGATAATATTGCCTACTGCCAAATCCTGCTCGCCTTTACGTGCTGCCACAATACTCGTAACTAACTCTGGCAAGCTCGTACCAAACGCAATCACAGTCAAGGAAATCGTCCGCTCAGTCATTCCAATCGCACTAGCCAAATTCGAAGCACTATCAACTACCCAATCGCTCCCCACGATAATAGCCAGTAAGCCAATCGCCACAAAAAGCAAGGACTTGCCCAAAGGATAACGTGGTTTAGCTCGCCGATCGGTTTCACGTTTATTGCGTGCGAGCGTGATCAAATAGTACAAGAAGACCATAAAGAACAGCAGAATCACGATAGCATCTGCCCGCGTAATCTGGTTGGAACCGCCACTTCCCAAACTAATATCTAAGAAAAGCACCGCTAGAAGCGTCGAGATCATCATACAAAGCGGCAACTCTTTACGGATAGTATTTGAACGAATCCGAATGGGGCGAATTAGTGCAGCCAATCCGAGAATCAACAGAATATTCAAAATACAGCTTCCCATGACATTTCCCAGGACCATGTCTGTACTGCCAGCGGCCAACGCAGACATAGATACTGCGAACTCTGGCGCACTCGTACCGAAAGCCACAATCGTTAGCCCAATCAGCATCTTAGAAATTTTAAAATTTTCCGCTGTACTAGAAGCACCGTCCACGAAAATATCAGCGCCCTTTATCAATAATACGAACCCCGCTAAAAGTAAAAATATATTCCAAATCATGTTTATTTTTATCCTTACTGTATATACTTTAGCACAACCTAAATAGAAAAACAAGAATTGTGCCAGATTTTACTCGTGCTATAATTAAACTATGCGGAGGAAAAGTGGAGTTATTGGTCTGATAGTTGCCATCCTAGTGGTAGCTGCAGTCGTGCTAGGCGTTCAATATTTTACTAGTACAGGCCTGTTTTTTACCCCAGGAAAAATCATTTTTAGCGACAGTTTATCCGCAGACGAGAAGACCTTTATTGATGAAATCATCGTCAATCATCCTGATTTACAGCTCAAACATGACGTCACCATCACTAAAGAGCTTACCCATAATCGCGTTGGTGGCCTGCTCTACCAAATTCACGTTCCAGTCACCGATTTTTACGCACCACTCACCTCAATTACTTGGGCTGAAGCAGAGAATTATCAATTCATCCCTTTTGACACTCTCACCAATCAACAAAAACTGCTTGCAGTTGAGGGTGAATATTTCCTAGATACTCTCAACTCTGGAGCAATTTTTGACTACTTCGTCGTTACCGGGAGCGATGAAGCGGATGCTGATAAAATTACAACATATATTCAAGCCGAACTACCAGCCTTTCCCGACAAAGATGCTGTCCTCACCATCGCCCAAACTGGAGTTACCGCTCTTTCCCGTTACATGAACTCCAAACTTAGCCAAGTTGGGCAAGCTACCTATTTCGCCGAGAAAATTGGGCCTTTCCTCAGTAGTTTCGATTTAACCCACACTAGCAACGAATCCTCGTTCAGCCCCGCCGCCAATTCGAGCAACATCTGTTCGAAACCAGCTATGATTGACGCTCTGACTGCAATTGGACTAGATATCGTTGAGCTAACCGGTAATCACAATCAAGACTGTGGCGATCAAGCCGCTCTGGATACGATCGCCAAATATCAAGAGCTCGGAATTCAAATAGTTGGCGGTGGAGCGACCGCCACCGAAGCCGCCAAGCCCCTGCAAATTTCCAAGAAAGGTAATAATGTCACTTTACTAGGATATAACTTATCGACTGGAGGATACACTTTAGATAACACACCAGGGGCAAATTACTATACTCACGAAAAAGCCATTGCTGATATCGCTGCCGCCAAGGCTCGAGGAGATACCGTAATCGTAGATGTGCAATACTATGAGTGTAACAATTACGATAATACCAACGACAGTCGTGTTTGTGATTATGCCAATTCCTCGGCAGGCGATCAAATCGGACTCTTTCGTGAGCTAATTGATATGGGTGCCGACATCGTCATTGGCACTGCAGCGCATCAACCCCAAACTTACGAGCTCTATCATAATGGTGCTATCTATTATGGTCTAGGCAACCTATTCTTTGACCAAATCTGGTGGCCTGGTACAACCCGAAGCCTCATCCTTATCCATTACTTCTATAACAACCAACTAATTCAGACGCGTATCGTTCCTACCATCTACGACAATAGTATGCAAACTAGCCTCATGGATACCACTTCTGCTGAGGCATTCATTAATCGACTTAATCAAGCGAGGCCAACAATATAATGGGACGAGTCCTTACCAAAAACTGGTTAAAATTAATCGTAATCTTTTGCACAGCTTTCGGGCTAACCCTCGTGGGTGCTATGGCAGTTAAAACTTACTACCAGCACCGTGCTGGGGAAACCTCGACTGACAGCAATGAGGTCGAAGCCGCGACTACAAACGAGCCTATTGTTACCACTCCAACCGAAGTTTCCCCCAAGCCACAATTTATTAGTCTGCAGCCCATTGTCGATTCCTGGTCAGTCAACAATCCTAATACCAGTGTATTAGTCTATGACCTTGATAATGATCTGATTGCTGCCGAATATAATGCCGATGTTGTGCGCGAAATTGCTTCAATCTACAAGCTCTTCTACGTTTATGACGGTTATCTACGCCTCAGTGCAGGTTTGGATGACCCAACCGAAATCATAGCTAATGTACCCGAAAAAGGCGGCAACCTCACCCTCACAACTTGTCTCGATCTCATGGTACGCGAATCCTATAACCCCTGCGCCGACCCAATTCGCGCCGATTCCGCGCGTACTGCTCGTGTCAACGCCATAATTGACGAGCTAGGATTAGCCGAAACCAGCAATGCTGGTCTCAATTCCAGCGCTCGCAATATCACGACTCTCATGCAAACTCTTTGGCAGCACGAGGGGATTAGTGAAGAATATTGGCAACAATTCATGGATTCCATGCTCAATCAGCCCAAAACTACCTATGACTGGCGCCAAGGGCTACCAGCTGGCTTTTCTGATGCTGCTCAAGTCTATGATAAAGTTGGTTGGTACTCACCCGATGGCTACCATTGGAGTTATTACAATGATGCCGCTTTTGTGGTATTCCCATCCGAAAATCGTCATTATATCGTAATCTGTTTTATCAAAAATGGCTTTCCAAGTGCAGCACGCGCTCTAGCGGCTCAACTTGAGGCAGCAATTATGCTATAATGTAAACAAATTAAGGGAACAAAACCATGAAATATCTCACTATCTTTCAATCAGACAAACTTACTACCGCCAGTACCTTTGTCACACGCAAAGCTGCTGTCGACTATGTCAACAATTGTGCTAAAGCCGCTGGCACAAAAGCTCTAGAAAATAGCGAAACTGGCACTTTTCTCCTAGAAAGCTCGGCCACGACTTTCAACATAGAAATTGAACCCGTCGATACCGAAGTTAAATATGAGCTAACCTATAATAACGGTGAAAAAATTCAAACTACATATCATGCTACGCGCAAAGCGCTCATCGATGCGGTACACAAGGTTCTCGATCAATACGGCTTCGATGCTTCCGCTGAAGAAGACATTGTCGGAGAATGGTCTATCCGCAAGCCGGAGGCTCATCTTCAGGTCGCACTTAGTGCCAAACTTGTCGTTATGACTGACGGAGAAACCGTAGTGAGTTCGTATCAAAGTTGTGATATGCTCGGATTTAGCAAGAACATCGCCAACAATCTGGCCAAACTTGACCAAGATAATACCGTCCTCACTACCGATCAACTTAAAGCAGGCCGCAAAAAAGGAATCCTCAATCTCGCTCTCGGTGCTGCAATTGCTTTAGTTGGCGCCGGTATGTCATACGCCTCTTATAGCAATGCTCGTCCTGGGGAACGATACACAATCTATACCGGTCTCATCGTCATCGGTGTAATTGACGCAATCTGCGGTCTATACTATCTCATCAATCCAAAAGCCACTCTACCCAAAAACAAGAAAAAATAGATGCCAGACTTTACTGCACTCGGGTGTGATACACTTAATCAATTCTTTGATTTCTGCCGTAAGTTGGAGTATGGTTGGGTCGATGCCGCTGGCAGACGTCGTAAAGACCCCAACCACAGTCCCGAATATCATCTGCAGACCCCCATCGAAACAATATCACGCAGAATTGCTATCTGCTGGGACCAAACTGAATTGCAACGAGCCTGGTTTATTACACACAATTACGATTGCTTCAGCCTCTTAATCTATTATGATTTAGATAACTCTTGCCCAGCGCATTCAATCTTGGTTTATCGAGAAGGGAAGCAGTATTGTTGGTTTGAGCCGATGTTTAACCAAACACAAGTTTACTACTGCGGCATCCATAAATACGGTACTATCGCTAAGCTTATCTCTCACCTCCGTACCAAGTTTGTATGCAATGGGCAAGAATCAGGCTACCTACCCAAAAATTTTGACATTAGGCGCTTACAGCTTTACGAGTACAACCAGCCAACTTACGGGATCAACGATGTCGAATTCTTCAAACATTGCCAGCGCGGACGCAAATTATTATTTCCAGCATAAAATTAAGTTCTATGCTACAATGGCCTTATGACTAGGAGGTGTCAATACCGTTATCGACGTTTAGCATTAGTCTTGGTGACTGTCGCCAGCCTAATTGGAATTGTCATCTCTCATCCTTCCAGCTATGAATCCGAAGCCATTCCCCAAACCAACACCGCAACTGATCCCAGCACCCCTTTAGCTACTACAGTCCTCGAAAAGCTTGAAATCAGAGGTCGTGCTCCGAAGACAAACTACTCGCGTGAGGAGTTCTATTCTAACTGGCCAATCATTGAAGGTTGCAACCTCCGCCAGCGCATTCTCAAACGCGAGCTAGGCGATACTGCCGTCCTTGCTGGCGACAAGTGTACCGTCACCGCGGGCGAATTTGATGAACCCTATACTGGATCACATCTAGTTTTTTACCAAAAATCTGATTTATCAAGTGGCCTGCAGATTGATCATGTAGTTGCCCTATCCGATGCTTGGCAAAAGGGTGCACAATATATGTCAGCCGAAGATCGTTATGCTATGGCTACCGACCCGCTCAATCTTTTAGCCGTGGATAGCAAAGCCAATCAAAACAAATCCGATGGTGACGCCGCCACTTGGCTCCCCAAGAACAAAGCCTTTCGTTGCCAATATATCGCCCGCCAGATTTCCGTCAAACACAAATATCATCTCTGGGTAACCCAAGCTGAGCACGACGCCATGGCTCGCATCCTCACTACCTGCCCCAATGAGCCAACTGTGGGCATTACTCTCCAGATCGACTAGCAAAAAAGCAGCTCTAAACGAGCCGCTTAAGCATAATGCGTCGACCTAAGGGGCGAAAATCTCCCACGCTAGTGACCGTGCTCGACCTTCCGCCACTTTACATCACGCGTGAAAAGCGCCTTCAAGGCACAAGGAATATAACTCGCAAGATAAATTGGGTTGAAAAGAACCGCCTGCCATCTACGTCGTGCGGTAAAAGTCTGTTTCTCGCGTTTTAGCATCACTACAGTAACCAACATCAATATTACATATATTAGCAATAAGATTATTGGTACCGCAAAAAGAATAACTTGTGCTTGACCAATCAAACACAAGTCAATGCTCAACCCAAAAAGAATCAATAATACCCCCACAATCGCCCAAATCGCCGGGCGCACACCAATTTGCTCTTTTACTAAACTACCATAATTACTGCCCCGTTTTTTCGCACGGATCAAAGGAATATATTTTGCGCGCGCTGCAAAGTAGCCTTTAATCCAGCGCACGCGTTGATCCACGGTTTGGCGATAGCGCGTCGGCTGCTCGTCATAAAATACCGCACTCTCATCATAAGTCGTACTCAAACCATGTAATGTCGCGTAAAGAGATATTTCATAATCCTCAGTCAAACTTTGAAAAGGCCAACCTCGCCACTCTTCAATCAAAGCACCATCAATATAATAGCCTGTACCAGAAAAGATAATATTAGCGCCATATTCTGCTCGACGGCGGTTACTCATCACATTAATCATCGAAAAAGTTAGACTAGAGACCGCCGTAATCATGTTCTGATTACCATTTTTGGCGTGACGATAGCCCGTAGCAATATCATAACCCTTTGCATAGACTTTAAGCATTTGTTCAACATAATCTTCTGCTAGGATATTATCGGCATCAAAAATAAAATACACATCGTAGTGTTTATCCTGTTGTAAAATCTGCTTTACCGCTTCATCTAACGCATAACCCTTACGCTGCTTTGCTAGATTTTGCCGAAACAGCACCGCTACTCCATAACGCGCACAAATCTTTACGGTTGGGTCGGCCGTATCCTCGACAATCACGTAAATATCTTTCGCCGGAATCTTTACCGTCTGGCCACTAAGACTCTTAAGTAGCCCTTCAATTACCCGGCTTTCGTCACGCGCCGCAATCAATACTGCTGGATGTACCTCACTCAATCGCGGCACAAGCTGCAAGTGATTCTGTTTCAGGGCTTTTCGACTACGTTGTAGTAAAGCCAAGGCTACTAACAGACAGACAATCCCTAGAATACTCATTTCTGTTTATCCGGATGTGACATATTCGGGAAATAATGCTGCAATCGTGTATCATTATAATAATAATCATAAAACTCACCTACTGGCGTAAACGGCGGAATATCATTATGTCGCAAAGTCTGCCGAATAATTGCCGTCCATGAAACTAGCATATCAAGTGCCATTAGAATCAAGAGAATTGGAAAAATCTGGTTACCAAAGTCGACCGGAATCTTCTCGATCAAATTCGATAGGAACGGATAAACGATCTTCACTAAAGCCAAGCCCAGGACTCCCCAGATTGCCATAATTGGCACCGCCGTACGCCCATTAATATTTAGAAGCATATCGGAATAATCCCATGATGTAGTATGAGTAAACGTCTCCTGCAACCAACCGATAACATATTCCACCACTCCGCCCAAAAGCGCAGCATAGACAAAAATTTGCCAATCCTTAAGTGGTTTGCGTAGTAAAAGATAAATCAAAACTACAGCACCAAAACCATAAATGACATTAAACGGCCCATAAATCACTCCCCGCCGCAGAGCAAAAGCCCATTCTCCCGTTTGTAGCAAACTTTGCGCTCCGTACAGTATTTCCTCATACAACGTACCAAAAACTGACCCAATCAGAAAAACGAAAAACAATTTCTTGAAGCCCAAACCCTCAGCAAATTTGGGAGTTTTCGCCGCCTTAGGCTTTGCTGTTATTTTTGCTGTCATGGCTTTCCTCTGGGAAACTAAACTTCGTATGTTTCTGCCCCATAGTCGTATCATAGTAAATATTGAAACGTTGTTCACTTAGTTCAAGCGCCAACGACCAAATCGTCTCAGAGTTGTAAATATAATGTGACTGACGCAAGATCCGCCACAGATCCGTAAACTGAAAACCTGGCAACTGCATCCGTATAAGGTGAGCAGCTTCCTCATAGCGCACCTTAGTCGCGGCTTGTGGATCCTCAATGAATACTCGATCCAACTTCTTTAACTTAGGCGCCAAACAATGGTTAGTTTGTACCAAAACACCATCATTCTCTGGCCAAACTACTTCAAAGGTCTTTGCGGCATGTTCTACTACTGCAATATCCCCCTTAGCATCGGCAATCAAAAAGTTTTTCGGAATTGCGCAAGGAATCCGCACAAAAGCGTTCAAGGCTTGTCGAGTAGTTTTACAATGCTCGGCAACGTAGCGGATAAGATGCGATGGTGTCAAACCGTAATTCCATTGGTCGATATGCGCATAAGTTAGCCCGATATACAGACCGTGTTCATTTACGGCATCCTCGGGATAAAAGGTTCGATGCTTTTTGCCAAGATAACGTCCCCAGACCCCATTATCGGAGAAAGCAAAATAACGATAAACCCCTTTGATATCCAGAAGATAGCTGTCAAAAATATCTCGCACGCGCGAGTTCCAATCATAATTGCGCCCCACAAAAGTCTTGCCGTTCTCATGAATCGCAAAAATCGTGCAACCATGCGTATGTCGTTCAATGCGCCGCCGCTGATTGTCAACAAAAATTGCTAAGTCCTCATACAAGAGATAATCTGGCTCCAATCCTAAGAATTCAGCTGTAGCGCGCTTTTCGGCAATAAGCTCGGGGTAGTACTTTTGATAAATTTTCAGCTGCTTAGCTAAAGTTTCTTCATTACATGAACGACAAAAATCGTGACCATTCTCCCGAAAGAATTCACCACGATAGCGCCCATAGTCAGCTCTAGTTCCTTGGAATTTAATCATAACCTTATTATAGCACAATAAGTACTACTTGAAATATGCTATAATAGGCACAGATTAGTTAAAGGACCTGGAGGAAGCATGATTAAGAATCTATTGAAGGACAAAGTAGCGGTAGTTACTGGCGGTACCCGAGGAATTGGGCTCGCCATTGTGCGCACTTTTCTAGAACAGGGAGCAAAAGTTATTTTGTTTGGTTCTCGCCAAGAAACTGCCGACGCCACCGTTGCCAAGCTTAAATCTGAAAACGCCAACTGGCCTGTCAGCGGCATGGCTCCCAACATTACCTCATGTGCTGCCGTCGACGCAGCTTTTGCTGAAATCGTAAAAGAATACGGTAAAATCGACATTCTAGTTAATAACGCCGGAATCTCTGCACGCGAATCTATCTATGAATACTCTGAGAATGACTTTGATAAAATTATGCAGCTCAACACTAAAGCCGTCTTTGCCTGCTCCCGCGCAGCTGCTCCCTACATGAAAGCCGCTGGTGGCGGTTGTATCATCAACACTAGCTCCATGGTTAGTATCTATGGGCAGCCTGCTGGCTGTGGCTATCCAGCCTCCAAATTTGCCGTCAATGGCCTCACTAAATCACTTGCACGCGAATTGGGCAAAGACCAGATTCGCGTCAATGCGGTTGCTCCTGGCGTTATTAAAACTGATATGTTAGCTAATTTACCTGACGATCTAATTGCACGCGTTTCCAGCACTATCCCGCTCGGACGCCCTGGTGAGCCTGAAGAAGTCGCAAATGTCTTCCTCTTCCTTGCTAGTGACCTCGCCAGTTATGTCACGGGTGCAGTTGTATCAGTTGACGGCGCCACGCAGTCCTAATCTTGGAGTAAGCCTATGAATTGGCAAGATCTTCCCGAAACCTACAATTGGCTCATGCAGTTCGTGAATTACGAAAAGAACACTGATGAAGTTAAGTTCACGCTAGACAATATTCGTATATTGACGGAGTATTTTGGACATCCCGAGTACTCCCACCGCAAAATTCACGTTGCAGGATCAAAAGGTAAAGGCTCAACCAGTTGTTTTATCGCCCACCTTCTCCAGGAAGCCGGCTACAAAGTCGGAATTTATAGTTCGCCCCACGTGCAATACTTTTCCGAACGTTTTGTCATGCCTGACGGGCCATTTTCACCAGAAATTTATCAAGACGCAGCTACTGAGCTCAAAACCGGCGTAACCAAGCTGATTACCGAGCACAAACTTGACCCACAGGCCGTAACTTGGTACGACTTAGTAGTCATCTATGGTATGCTTATTTTCCGTCGAGCAAAAGTGGATTTTGTTGTCTATGAGGTTGGCATGGGCGGACGACTCGACTCAACCAATGTCATCATGCCCGAAGTTTCCGTTATTACGCCAATCGAGCTCGAGCATACTGCAGTTCTCGGCAAAACCCACGCCAAAATCGCTCGTGAGAAAGCTGGGATTATCAAGCCTGGCATACCCGTAGTCTCAGCGCACCAAGTCCCATCAGCTAAACGAGTCATTGCAGAAACCGCGCAAGCTAATCAATCAAAACTCATTTATTTGCCTGACGTTTGCCGTATTTCACAGGTTAAATATGCCATCATTAGCCAAAATTTACAGATGAGTTACCATCTGCAACTGTTTAACCGCGAGTACCAACTTTCATCTCAACTCGTAGGGAATGCCCAAGCCGAGAACGCCGCCCTGGCAATTCTCGCCACCAAACAAGTTACTCAAATTACCGATAAAGCAATCGTGGCAGCAATCGCGGCCGCCAAGCTCCCTGGACGTTTTGAGTTTATCCGCGGAGAGCAAATTGGCTACCCAGATATACCCTACCTCATCATCGATGGCGCGCATACCAAAGCGAGCATTGCCACTAGCATAAAAATTCTAACGCAAGTTCCAAAAGCGCAAGAAGCCGTTGTGCTCTTTGGCACACCAAAAGGGAAGAATATTACCGCCATGACTGCTGAAGTCGCAAAGTTCTATCATGATGTCACCGTCACGCGACCAGGAGACTTTGAAGTCTCTGATCCAGACGTGGTTGCTGCGGCTTTCAGAGCCCAGGGAATGAAAGCCGCAGTCGTGCCCGACTTTAAGCAGGCCATCACCGAGACCTTACAACATGCCAGCCAGAGCAAACGCCCAGCCGTTTTTCTCGGCTCGCTCCATCTCGCCGGCGAAGTCAAAAAAATTCTCACCAAATCTTGTTCTTAGCTCACGCTCGTGTTATAATACCACTACGGGGTATTAGCTCAGTTGGCTAGAGCGCTTCAATGGCATTGAAGAGGTCATGAGTTCGAGTCTCATATACTCCACCAGGATTGAAATTATTGAAAATATCTTTTGCAATATGTTGCAGGAGATATCTTTGTTTTTGCTTTGGAATAAAAATTCAAAATAGTATAATAGCTATATGGAGACTGGTAAAATAATTATTCCTAATGGTGTCGATGTCTGGCCACACGAACTCGAATCTGCTAAAGTGTTAATTCGATACGGACATACCATTGAATTTCTTAAAGCCATAGATCAGAAAGGCAAACAAACCGCTGATTGTTTAATAGACGGCATTACCTGGGAAATGAAAGCGCCGAAAGCAAGCAGTCTTAAAGCCGTTGAAAGGAATCTTAAGCGTGGTAAATGGCAATCTTGCCGAATTATATTTGATTCTCGTAAGATGAAGTATGTTCCAGATAAGGCTATTAAACGAGAACTCAGAAAACGTTTTGCTGAAATTAGTGAAATCGAGAAGATTAAATTTATAAATCGCCATGGTCAGATGCTTGACATTTTTAGGGGCTTGCTATAATAAGGTTATCGAAGCTTCTGCACGGTGCGTTAGTCACCTTCCGTAGAGGCTTCTTTTTTGAATAATAAAATCAGCATATCTCATACAGTACTAAGGCAACGGAGGGGGAAAGCTGCATAACGACCATCGTTGGTTGAAGTAGCTAAATTAGTAGTAACAAAGTGAAGCGTGCATGCAACAGTTAGCAATTGCGCATGAGACGACCACCAGCCACCATGTTGTCCAGGAAATCTGATGTGGCCGACGTTAGGATTAATATACCCGCTGCGCACGAAGCCCCAATCTTCATTTCAATCTGCTATAATAATCTCATGACATCGCTTAAATCTCAAATTCAATCCTATATCCCATATGATCAACGTGAAACCAATGATAAATCCGTAATCCTACAGTGTCTAGATACATTTCCCGACACTCTTACTCGTGAGAATCGTATCTGCCACTTCACCGCTTCGGATTGGATTATAAACCCAGATCGCAGCAAAGCCCTCATGATTCATCACAATATCCAGCGCCAATGGATGTGGCCTGGCGGTCACGCCGATGGCAAAGACAACCTCCTCCAGGTTGCCCTACGTGAGGCTCACGAAGAAACTGGCCTCACCCATATCCGTACTCTCAGCCCAGAAATTTTCAGTTTAGAAATCTTTACCGTTCCGGCCCACATCCGACGCGGCCAGCTAGTCAACGCTCATCTCCATCTCAACTGTAGCTTCTTATTTGAAGCTACAGAGCAAGACACCATCCATATCAAGCCCGATGAAAACAACGGTATCCGCTGGATAACCTTTACCGAAATCATCAAAAATGTCGATGCAGGCAAAATGTCTCCCCATTATTGCAAGTTAATCGAAAAGTGTTCAAAATACTAAGCCAATTCACCCATGACTCTATCCAAAACCCCCAAAAACCGCTATAATATACCTATGCGA
>X19_European_Ground_Squirrel__coassemble_10_pt1 | contig 21402 bp, 19 predicted proteins | sample X19_European_Ground_Squirrel__metabat2_high_PE_007 | metagenome-assembled genome bin X19_European_Ground_Squirrel | reverse complement strand
CACTAGTATTGCCCTACACCAGTTAATTTAACTTGCCTCTCGGCCCGCCATATCGGCGGGCCTTTTGCTTGGACTTATCGCAATCACCGCCGCCATAATCTTTTGTGCTCCTGCTCGCCGTAAAACTCGCTCAGCGGCCAACAAACTCGCTCCTGTTGTCCAAATATCATCCAACAACAAATAAGTTACCCCCGGTGCCACCTCGCTCGTCACCTGATAAGCCCGATTAGCCTGGGTTTGGCGCGCCGCCATCTTTGTGCCAACTTGCACCGTATCCGCTGCCCGTTGCAATATTCGTTGGCACGACCAATTACGGCGGCGCGCCAACTTTCTCCCCAAAACTAAAGTATGATCAATCCCTCGCGCCCGAACGTGTTTGCCAATCGTTTGCAAGGGAACTACTACCACCTCATCTTCTAATCGCGGAATCGCCGTGTCCAAAAGTTCCGTCAGCACTCCTCCCGCCGCTCGCACAGCATGATACTTAAAATCCTTTACCAACCGATCCAGCGCACCTTCACGCCAGCCTCCAACGAAAATCGCTTCAAGAGGAAGCTCACAGTCGCTACAATGATACCGCCTCCACTCTGCGCCATTTTCTGCTTTCTCCGCAAGCGATTGTTTACAAAGTGGGCAAACTTGCAAACGCCGCTTCATCAAGTCATTTTTACAACGCTCACAAATTATCGCCCCCAGACGCCCACAACCCCTACAAGTGTGTGGACAAAGCAGGTCAAGCCAGCCGCCCTTAATTGTATTCTTTACAACAAACTTCATAATTAGTATTGATTTTACTCCCAAAAGCCTTTATAATAAAGCATAACAATATCTAATGGAGGTAATTCACGCAATGGCTCGTACTAATAGTGACGACATGCTGATGGAAGAGGAACTAGCGGAATTGTTCAAGAGTAATGGCCCAGAGGCATCTTCGGCCATCGATTCGACCGACAAATCTGCTCTCGAAGTCAGCCCATCAGACGATGAAGATGAAGAGGTGTGGGGCAATACTGACGATTTTCCAGGTCAATTGGCTGTGGATGTTTATGAAACGGCCGACAAGCTTGTCGTGAAGGCTCGCACTGCCGGTATTTCTAAGTCCGACCTTAATGTCACGATTTCCGACAACATCCTGACGATTTCTGGCATTCTCAGCGGCGGGGAAGACGAAAACACTACCGCTTGGCACATTCAGGAATGTTATTGGGGTGAATTCTCACGTACCATTGCGCTCCCAGTTCAAGTTAAGGAAGAAGAGGGCACAGTTAAGGCGGAACTTAAAGACGGCGTTCTTACTATCACCTTCGAAAAGGAAAAAGTCGAAGCTCCTATCAAGATCGCGATTCAATAAAATTACTTCGCTCACACAGCTAGAAGCTACCTCGTTTGGGGTAGTTTTTAGCTAGTTGATGCCATAACTACCAAAGCTTCAGCCACAGCTGCACATTCCACACATTCAATAAGTTACCCCTCCCCCCCCCCGCAAAAATGCCCCCAGCGCTAGCTAGGAGCATTTTTGCTATATATTATATATTAAGCAATATCATCGAGGTAATCAATGATTAGGGAAGCATTCTCTTCCTTGGTTTTACCACCCTTATCACCATCTTTGTCTGCACCGCCACTACTGTCCGAAGAACTAAAGACCGCCTTGAGGACGAAGTTCACAATGGCGAAAGCAATCGTTGCCACAATCAGACCTACCACGCCGTAGATAATCGTGTTCATCGCCCGCTTGGTCTTAGCCGAATCACCCGTAGAAGTTACATAAAAGATACCGCCAGCTACAATCGCCGCCACCGCAACCACCCCCACAATACCAACAACCACATTGATAATCTGGGTTACGATGTCCATCAAGTCCTTACCCCCGTTGGTCTCCTTAATTTCATCCTCTTTAGGCAAACTACACTCAGCCAAGCTACTTGTGTACTCATCCCGCTGACTTCCAGTAGGACATGACCCCCCTGCCCAAGTATCTTGCGGCAAACTTACCACCCCGAGTAATGCCAACCCCGCAATTGCCAAAGCTTTCAACTTCATATTGTACCTATTCTTGATTAATTAAGCGAAGACTGACTTCAAGACGAAGTTCACAATGGCGAAAGCCAGCAAAGCCACTACTAAACCAACTACACCGTAAAGAATCGTATTACGGGCTTTGGCTACCTTTGCTGTATCACCCTGAGAAGTAGCAAAGCTAATACCACCCATCACAATCATCGCTACCGCGACAAAGCCCACGACACCCACAATCACGTTGATAATGATAGTCAGTACATCCATGAGATCACGACTCTCAAACACGCCATCCTTGCTAGTGTAGCTCTCGCAGTTCTCGAGCGTAGGAGCTGTCGTACCATCTGGGCAGAGCACGCTAGCATAAGCGTTTGGCGCTAAAGAGGCCACACTCGTCAGACCGACCATAGTCAAGACCGCCGCAATCGCATTTAGAATTACTTTCTTCATGTCTTTAGTTTTCCTTTCAATTATCTATACTACTCCTAGTATAACGCATTCCACGCCAACTGTCTAGATACTTTAGCATTAACCCCACACACTTTTGCTGACAAAATACACAATCGCATAAGCCAAGCTCGCAATCACCATTCCGACAATGCCGTAGATAATCGTATTCTGCGCCCGCCGAATCTTCATTGCATCACCCGTACTAATCACGTAAGTAATTCCACCATAGACAATCATTCCCACTGTTAGTACACCCACCAGCCCCAACACCACCTGAATCAGATTAATCACCAGAGGTATTGCAGTATCTTCTTCCTCTAATTTACATCCTGCAGCAATCAATAATTCTTCATCAAAATCACCTTGATCATCACAAATATTCGTAATAGCCGTCGCCGTCCGTGGGAACATCCCTGAACAGCCCAGCCCCACCAACCCCAGGGCTACAATTACTAAAGTTATCAAAGCCTTTTTCATTCTACATCGCTCCCGCCGTAGCACTAATCACAAAGTTCGCAATCGCCGCTGCAAGCAAAACAATCACTAGCCCCGCCACCGCAAAGACTATTTCCCGCATTGCTTTCTGGATTCTTCCGGGATCTCCACGCGAAATCACATACTCAATACCACCCTTAATAATAAAGATTACGGCCACTATCCCTGCCACGCTAAATGCCCAGTTAAAAGCGTTCATTAGCTGATCCGCGGTAAAAGTATCCTGCTTCCAGTCGTTACCTTGGATATTAAGCACAACCTTAATCGTATTTACAATCACCGTTGCCGACATCGTAATAATCGTACCGATAATCGCCGCCGTTAACGTCCGCTGCCCCTTAGCCGCCTTACCTGGATCACCCTGCGCCATGATGTATAGAAACCCACCGTAGGCAATAAATGCCATCGTTAGATAACCGACTACCAGAAAAACATCGTAAAGGATATTTAATATTACCGTCCAAACGAACTGAATCGTGTCATCTTCACCCTCGGGTTGCTGAACTTCATTATTACTATTACACCAACCATCAAACCAGGGGCGTAAACCTAGTGGCCGTGGCGCACCACAATCACCCCCCGGAGCAGCCGCCATCGCTGGAGCCGGCACTACCACCGCCATCAGCCCTGCACTTACCAGTACTGCCCCTAAGAAAGCCAAAATCTTCTGTTTCATACTTCAATCTTAACATCAATCTTCTAAAAAATCCATCAACTTGACAGCTTCTCTCTGTAAAATTAGCATAACCGTTGCAATATACTCAAAAAACACTACTTTATCTTGACTTCAAAGCTTCCACGTGCTATAATTAAAGTATGCCCCTCTCTTGGTGGGTGTGTTTGGAATGTAAATAAGTGTAAAGATGAAAAAATCGATTCTAAAACTTACTGCGACCCTGATGCTCGCGTTTAGCATCTGTTTTTCTAGCTTTACACTTCTCTCACAACCTACCTTAGCCATTGAAGGGGAAGATGACGATAGTCTGGTTTATGACCCCACCGTCGACCCGGACGAAGTCGACAACGATTCTGACACCATCGTTACCGGTCCTACCGCACCTAGCATCACCGAAATAGTTGAAGATCTAACTCCTTCGAATAATGACAACGAAAGTCCAGCCGATGAGCCCGAGCCAGTTTGCCAAGCCGAATCCGACTCAGTTGCCTGGTTCCTCTGCCCCGTAGTTAACGCTGCTGGTCGTCTGACCGATTCTTTCTATGGTCTCATTGAGGGAGTCATGATTGTTGAACCCCTCACCACCGACCAAAGTTCAGCGGTCTTTCTGGTCTGGCAAGCCATGCGTAACATCACCAATATTATCTTCATCATCTTTGCTATCGTTGTTATCTATTCTCAGCTCACAGGAGCTGGAATCAATAACTACGGCATCAAGCGTGTCCTTCCACGCCTTATTATCGCCGTAATCCTCGTCAATCTCAGCTACTTTATCTGCTCAATCGCGGTCGATGTCAGCAATATCATCGGTGCCAGCATTGGCGGTAAGCTTGGTAGTATCCAGGCCGGCATCTCTCAAAACATTGACCTCGCCGAAAGCCTAGACGTATCTTGGACTGATTTTACTCGCGCTCTTACTGGTGGTGGAGCAGTTCTCGGGATTTCCGTTGCCGCCTACGCTGGTATCGGATCTATCTTCTGGGGGTTACTGCTTGCTCTCATCGGTGCCGTCATTTCGCTCGCCATTGGTCTAATCACGATTTCTCTACGCCAGGCTCTCGTTACTATTCTAATCATGATTTCTCCTTTAGCTTTTGTCGCTTATCTCCTACCAAACACCGAGAAGTGGTTTGAACAGTGGAAAAAGCTCCTCTTTCAGATGCTCTTCTTCTACCCGATGTTTGCCTTCCTCTTTGGCGCCTCTAAACTCGCTGGTTGGGCCATTATGGCAAGCGCCGAGCAAAACCTCTTACAAATTCTAGTTGGCCTTATTGTACAAGTTGTACCAATTTTCCTAGCCTTCTCTCTCTTCAAGATGTCTGGCACCATCCTCGGCAGCATCAACGCCGCTCTACAAAAGGCTTCTCTATCCGCTCGTGCTGGTGTGGGCGCCTGGGCCATGTCTCACCAAGAAAAGGCTCGCCAATCCTATATTGCCAATGACCGTATGCCTGGAGCCAAACTCCGCAACTATCTAGACTACCGCAAACAGCTCCGCGAACTTGATACCGAGGCCGCTGCCACCTTGCGTAAAAACCGAGCTCTTGAACGCGCTTATAACCGTTCTGCCTCTCAGCGCGGTATTGATACCGAAGGGAACGATACCTTTGGTGGTCTCGTTAAGGGCTACGCTAGCCGCCGTACCAACCTTCAGAAGCGCGCCGCAATCCAGGCTACGCTAGCTGCCAATGCTAAGCAGAACCTCGACAATAACCTCTCCGAGTATAACCGCATCTTCCAGAACCGCAGTGCGGCTCAGCTCAGCGCCAACCATGCCCAGGCCTTCTTGCAGAGTATGAAGCAACAGTTCCGCGCCGAGAACATTGCCCAAGATGATCAGAACTTCCTCCTTGGCAGCTATCTCAATGCTCAGACCAGTCAAATTCATTCACCGTATCAATATAACAACCTTATCAAGGGCGCCAATGGCGGTCTTGGTCACCTTGGCGAAGCTTCCATTATGGGTCAAGTGATTGTTCGTAGTGCCGAAATTGAAGGTCGCCGCCGCCGTGAAGCCCTTATCATGAAGAACAAGTTTAATCTCTCCAAGACCGACTATCGCAGTATGGTCTTCGATAAAGCTCATATTAATGATAATGGTTATGAAACTGATGAGAACGGCTTACAAATTGAGGACGACCAGTACCGTCTCATTCCGTCACTAGCCCACAAACACAAGGAGTGGCAACACTATATCGGTGTCAACAAAACTACCGGTGCTGAAATCACCAAGGAAGAGTATGATGCTCTCAGCAATCAGGAGCGTCGAGAATACCGTAAAGTACGCTACATGAACATTCTTGATGACGAAAACAACATTGTCCAGAAAGTCTTTGATGATGATAACGGCTACATGAAAGAGCTTCTCATCAACGATATTGCCATCGGCGACCCCATCAACCGTCGCTACAATATCAGCTACGGTCTCAATCGCGATGCAGGCGGACAGGGCATCCTTCGCAAATATCACAGCACTATCTCTGCTGCTATGCTAGATACTCGCTATAAGGATCACGCCGCCGAAGTTAACCCCATGACCATGGCTCAAGCTAATATGGGCTATCTCGACTCAATTGGTAAATATAATATTGCTAATATGCAAAGCTCCGTTGCTTTCAAGGCCAGCTCAGTCCTCCAGAACGATGGCTATGTATTTAAAGATTGGACCAAATTACTCCGGAGTATGTTTGATGATCAACTTTTCGAGCACTTTTTCCCAGATACCGATGTAATGCAATATCTTGACGTCAACGGTATTAAGCTTGACGGATACCGCCTAGCCTACAATGCCGATGGCAGCCCTTCCTGGAAACTAATCAACCATAACGATCCGACCCTTACCCTCCAAGAGAAGAAGAACTTCATCCGCCACAAAATCGCTCCGAAGTTTGCCTCTCGTCTAGTTGGTTTACTCAACCGTGATATCACACAGAACGCTTTGGAAAACCAGAAACCCGATTCACTTGTTGCCCTTCAAGAGCTCCAGGAAACCTTATCGAAAATTGGTCTACATGATGCCGACCCCACCACCGAATTTGTCAATCGACTCGACCCATCCGGCCAACTCTTCAGTAGCAAGGACTCGAAACAACTCAAGCGCAACATCGAAGCCACCAAAGCTGCCATCGCCGTTGTCTCTAACCAAGAGGCCAGCGTCAATGAACTTGTCGCCCGTGTCCGCGTCCGTGATGCCGCTCGCCACAATACCGATGAAGAAGCTGAGCTTAACGTCAACGAAATCATCCAGACTATTAACCGTGGCAACGGCAACTCCAGCAGTACTAATGGTGGCAATGGCAGTAATAGTAACCACCCCCGCGTAGCTCGAGACGGTTCCGTCACCCTCAATTCTGACGAAATCGTTGGTCTCAAAGCCATCAGCAAACTTCTCAACGGCCTAGAAAGATCCAACGAAAGCGACGAGGTCGTAGCCGCCTCCACCGATATCAACAATATTATGGACAACATTGAGGGCTTCTATTTCGCCAATCAGCACGATATGGCAAACTTCAGTAGTAACTTGCTTGATTACTGCCGTGAGAATCCCGAACTTAGCCAGTATTATCAGCAAATTGAAGAGTTAGTTGGTGAATATCGCTACCCCGATAACGCTTCCTCTACTGATGATGCCATTGCTCGAACTAGTAGGTCTGGGCGCGCTGCTGATGAAACCGAACGTATCAAGCAACTTTATCAAAAAATTTCCCAGTTCATCTACGGTATTGCCCCCAAGTAATCCTTGACAAATCTCACCCCACCGCGCTATGCTAAGCCTACAGGGAGGTGAGATTTTGGTGGGAATTATTTTGATATTACGTCACCATATTATGATAAAATAAGACTATGGCGACTTATAAAGTACCGCAAGATGTGGAGGCAGACGACAAGCTACTCGGGCCACTTTCGTTCCGACAGTTTGTGTATGCTATGGTAGTTTTTGGTATGGTGGTCCTAGCTGTAGGTCTATTCCAAATTTTTCCTCTCCTAGCAATCATCCCTGTACCTTTTGCTCTCTTTTTCCTCATCTTAGCCTTACCTCTACGCAAAGACCAGCCTATGGAAACTTATCTCGCTGCGCTTGTATCATTCTACCTCAAGCCCCGCCAGCGTTTCTGGATGCCCGGGCAAAGCGAATCAACAATCCTCATCACAGCCCCCAAGAAAGTCGAAGAGAACCGCGTACGTAACATCACCGAAGAAGAAGCTGGGCACCGCCTCTCATTCTTGGCAGCCATTGTTGACTCTGAGGGCTACGCCATCAAGAATGCTAGCTCACCTATGCGCGATGAATTTTACGCCGAAGCTTACAATACTACCGATATGTTTGATACTGTAGGAACCCACCGTCTTAATACTCTCATCTCTAAAGAACAGCAAGAGCGTCATGACGAAATCGTTAACCAAATGCGTGCTGCTATTCAACAATCTTCCTATAACTACGAACGCCCTACCACCACACTTAATACCAACGACCGCATTATTCAGCCACAAACCAACCCCGCTCCTAATCCGACAATCGTCCAACCCACCCTCACTCCCGCTCAAACTGCCCAGATGAACGATCTCGCACATGACCCAGACCTCTCCGTCGAAACCATCCAGCAACAAGCCGATCGTATTCGCCACGAGAACGAAACCGAAGTTTATATACCATTACATTAAGGAGTTTTATGAACCCACAAAGACAACCTCAGATTCCACAAGACCAGCCCGCCCCACAAGCTTACGGAAGCGGAGCCGAGGCTCGTGCTATGATGGCGGCACACCCTAATGCGCGTCCACTTCAAGCTCCGGGCGCAGCCTTGCAACGCCCACCTATGCCACAGCAGCCATCAGCTCCGACCGGGCAACCAGTTACTCCAAATGGCGCACCCTACGCTGCACCATCCCAATTCCAGCCCGCCCAACAAGCTGCACCTCAAACAGCACCTCAGAGCATATCGCCTCAACCTGCCCCTCAAGTTCAGCAATCCGCTCCCGTTGTCGCCTCTCAGCCCGTTACCCCTGCTGCTCCCCCCACCGTTACTGAAAATCCGCTTTCTACCCAGGCCTCGCTCCTCTTCTCAGAGCTCCGTGACGGTATCGTCATTATGAAAGACGGCTCTTTCCGAGCCGTTGTCGCCTGCCAATCTATCAACTTTGACCTTATGTCCGAAACCGAGCGCGAAGCGGTAGAATACAGCTATCAGAATTTCCTCAACTCACTCAATTTCACTATCCAAATTCTCGTTCGTTCTCAAAAAGTCGATATCGGTCCTTACATCGAGCGACTCACCGAGCTACGCCGCAACAACGACAATATGCTCCTCGGCGTCCTGATGGACGATTACATCAATTTCATCGACATCCTTTCTCAAGAAGCCAACATTATGGATAAGTCCTTCTTTATCGTCATCCCATATTACGGTTCTGCCGACTTAGAGCGCACAGTCCAACAAACCAAGAACTTCTTTAAAGCTCTCAACAAAAACAAAGGCCAGGGCGTCACTAGAATCGGTCGCGATGTTTATAATAAAGCTATTGAAGAACTCAATAATCGCGTTGAAACAGTTGTTTCTGGCTTATTCCAGATTGGTATTCAATCCGTTCGTCTCAATACTAAAGAACTTAGTGAACTATTCTATAACTTCAATAACCCTGACACCGCCGTACGTGAACCATTGGTTGACTTTACTAAGTTAGCGACGACTTACGTCCAGAAGGGAAGAAAATAATCATGAGCAAAGAAAAACGTGCCGCCAAACGCGCTGCCAAAATCGCCAAGGCCCAGGCTACCGCGGCCGATATCGCCAATCAGTCACAAGCTACCGAAGAAGCTGAAATCCAGCAAGCTTTTGAACAGGGAATTACCACTCTACGCGATCTCGTATCGCCTAGTTCTATTGAGATTCATTCTAGTTACTTCCGCCTTGGTACCAAGTATGGTCGTACCATCTATGTTTATGGTTATCCTCGCACACTATACACCGGCTGGATTTCTGCCTTAATTAATGTCGACGAGGTCCTTGACGTCTCGATGTATGTTTACCCTGTAGAAACTACGGTCGTCATGAAGAATCTTCGCAAAAAAGTCACCCAGCTTGAAGCTAGCTATAATGTTAACGCCGAAAAAGGCAAAGTTCGCGACCCTGAGCTCGAGGCTGCCATTACTGACGCCGAGGAACTCCGAGATAAACTCCAAGTTGGCGCCGAGAAGTTCTTCCGTTTCGGGCTCTATATCACCTTATGGGCTGATTCACTTGACGAGCTTAGCTTCGTCCAACACAAAATTGAAACCATGCTCGGACAACAAATGATCTTCTCCAAAGTTGCCAGTTCACAGCAAGAGCAAGGTATGAATAGCACCATGCCACAATGCACCGACCAATTACAAATCCGCCGCAACATGAACACTGGCGCTATTTCTACCAGCTTTCCGTTCACCTCCGCTGACCTTACTCAGGAAAAAGGTATCCTCTATGGTATCAATATGCACAACAACGGCCTTGTCATCTTTGACCGATTCAGCTTAGAAAATGCCAACCTCGTTGTCTTCGCTAAGTCTGGTGCTGGTAAGTCCTTTGCTGTCAAACTAGAGGCTATCCGCTCCATGATGATTGGCACCGAAGTAATTATTATCGACCCCGAGAACGAGTACCAACGTCTCTGCGATGCAGTCGGTGGTAGTTACATTCGCCTCAGCCTTAATTCCGATGTCCGTATTAACCCCTTCGACCTCCCCAAAGCCGTTGATAGCGAAGACGCTAACGATGCTTTGCGCGCCAATCTCGTCACTTTGCATGGCCTCTTCCGTCTCATGCTCGGTGGTAACCAAATCGGTCCAAACGGTCAAGTTATTCCTGCTCTGACTGCCAACGAGGAAGCTGATCTTGATCAAGCCCTAATTGATACCTATGCTCGCGCTGGTATTACTAGCGATCCTTTAACCCACCAGAGCATTCCACCTACCATTATTAATCTTTACGATACCTTACTCCACATGGGCGGCACCGGCCCACAACTTGCCCAACGCCTCCGCAAATACACTTCGGGGACTTTCGCTGGGATATTCTCACAGCAATCTAATGTTGATATCAACAACCCTATGGTTGTATTTAATATCCGCGATCTTGAAGACGAGCTTCGCCCTGTAGCCATGTACATTGTGCTCTCTCACATTTGGAACACCGTCCGTGCCCAGCAGAAACGCCGTCTCCTCATCGTCGATGAAGCCTGGCAACTCATGAAATACGAGGATTCCGCCAACTTCCTCTTCTCTTTGGCAAAGCGCGCCCGTAAATACTATCTTGGTCTCACGACCATCACTCAGGACGTCGAAGACTTCATGAGTAGTAAAATGGGTCGTGCCATTGTGGCTAACTCCTCCATGCAGTTGCTCCTTAAGCAATCCACCTCGGCCGTGGATGTGCTTAGTGATGTTTTCAAACTCACCGATGAAGAGCGCAAACGTCTCGCTAACTTTCCCGTTGGGCAAGGATTATTCTTTGCTGGAGCCAATCACGTTCATATCCAGGTCATTGCCTCTGAAACCGAGGAGGCCTTAATTACTACGCGTCCGGAGGACAGGGTCTAAGCCATGCCTGCCGAAGTTGCCCTTAGAGAAGCCGAGCACCACGCCCTTACGGGTGCTCCTGGCTCGTTCTATAGTGGTAGTGGCCGCAGCAATGCCAACCCCAAAGGTCGCACCCGGCTCAGTGGTAACCGCAAAAAAGGTATCGGTGCCATGGTAATCATCATTGGTTTACTCATGGGCGGAGGAGCCTTCCTCGGTAGTTCACATTCGTTACTCCTGCCCGCCGTGGAAGTTCTCAGCGATCTTAATACTAATACTCAAAACACCGCCATCATGCGTCGGTTACCAAAAGTCGCCAAAGCGGTTCTTTCTGGAACTAACCAATCAGGATATCCATCAACTGCACAATCAGCCCTAACGAACAAATTAGGCGGAAACACCAATATAAATATCTCCGACTTCGATAGCAATGCCAGCGTCCGAGCCACGTTGACTGACACAATTAATGGCCGCGCTGGTGGATATTACAGCGATATGGCAGATAACTCCTTCTACTATCACGGCAACTCACGCAACGTCTTTAAAGACTACCAACAAACCGGTGATAGCGATGCAGATGTTAAAAAATTCCGTGGCACCGTCAACCAACAAATCGCTGGCAAAACGTCCGCCCAACTCGCTACTACTTATGAAGAGGGGGTCGAAGATGTTGACGAAGATGGAAAAGGTACAGGATCTTACAGTGCCGAACAACGGCGTAATGATGTGACTTCCGGCGAAAGTAAAAACAACCATGACACCGATGCTGCCGCTTACGCCGCTGCCGAATCTCAAATCACCAAGTTATCAGGTAAAGTGAGCAAGGCTGTCACCTGGGGATGCACCGCCCTCCAAATCGGTCTTCTAATTTCCTCCACCTATCAAATCTATGCCCGAAAAACACAGATGACGGGCGCACTCAACTTTCTGGAATCACCCAGCAAGACCATGTCTGGGCAAGGGTCACAGTCTGCTGCCAACTCTTTCCTGAATACTATTACTCAAGCAACGCCTACTTCTGTCACCGATATGACATCCGCTTCATATAGTGTTGCTGATGCTAGCGCTGTTATGGATGAATCCGAAGATGTCATGCCCCAAAACATAGTTACAATCAATACGAGTGGCACCGAAGACCATAATGTCTCAGCCGTTGAATCTGATGGTATGAATGCCATCCTCACACAACGCGCGCCAGACGTTAAAAAATCCTACAACTATTCTATTAGCAACGCTAGTGATACTATTACCAAAAGTCTCAAGGGTCTCGGCGTAACTTTTGGGGTCTGCCTTGGGCTACAAGCTGGTGTTGCCGCCGTTTCGTTAGCCGTCAGTCTCATCCCGGGCTTGGGACAAATCTCAGCCGTTGGTAGTAGCACTTGGCATGCTGCCAAAAATATTGCCACAAGTATACTCAAAAATCTTGGAATTGGGGTAGTAATAAACATTGCTGTTTCTAGTGTGGTAGCATTCGTCATCCCACTACTTGGAAAATTTATGCGCTCTGATGCATTCCTTAACTTTGTCGGTTATGCTGGAGGACAAAATCTTGCCTCTGGCATAGGTCTCATCAGCTCCACACTTGCTCGCAACGCAACTGGGCAATCACTTGCTTCCAAAGAAGTAGCTCTTGCCTACAACCACACTACTCAAAAAGTCATTGCTCAAGAAGCAGAAGTAGATCGTCTGCGACGAAGCCCATTTGACATCACTTCAAACAATACCTTCCTGGGTAGTATCGTTTATAGCCTATTGCCAAGCACCCTGTCTAGCTCACCAAGCACTGGGATTACAAGTGTCTCCAATTTGCTCTCAACCACATCCACATCCTTAGCCAAAATCACCGGACAGGTTTCCGCTGAGGGCGAAGGCACTTCTTATAATACCGCATTTGGCGAATGTGAAAATCTTGAGGATATCGGTGCCACCTGTAACGCATATGGTGGCGAGATAACCGTAACTGACCCCGAAGCAATTGAACAAATTGAAGTCGGTGACCCAACCTATTCTGCAAAGATCGCGGACAGTATGGACGCTAACGGCGAAATCAAAGATAATAGTGGGCTAGCTAAGTACATCAAATATTGCGCTATGCGTAGCTCACCGTTCGGAATCTATGATATGAATATCGCTGACGATATCCAAAACAACAACGTTCTCCTCAATGCTCTCCCCTATGTCGGTGATGCTCTTGATATACTTAACGCTGGAAAACAACTTGCTAATATCGGTTATGTTGATGGCTCTGCCTGTGTAGCTTCCAGCCAGAATCCAGATTGGGAAGAGAATAAATACTATAGTTTATATCTTGCAGACAACCACATCCTCAGTCAATGGGGCGCCTACAAAGATGCTCCAAACCCTGTGCTTGCCTATATGCAAAAAGTTCAGAAAGAACAAGAAGCAGAAGACAACTCATATGTCGCTCGACTTTCTCGCTTGATTGGTGCTCGCAAGGAGGATACTGAGCTAATGTTAGATGTGATAGCTTACTACCAATTCCTTGATAATTATGATGCCAGTACTAGACTTGCCATGACCGAAGAGAACACGACTACTGTAAGCAGCGAACAAATCATAGCCGAAGCCAACCAGAACAGTAAGCCTACCTTCGAGGACAAAGCCCGCCTAGATATTCTCCCCCCAAAAACTGAGCATATTATTTATGCAGATATACGCAATCGGAGTTTTGCTGCATGAAAAAGTTAGCCTACCATCTATCTCTACTTATATCTATCATAGCCTGCTGTACCGCTACGCCGACTTATGCACTTTCCGAAAGTCAATTAAACTTCTATGGTCAAAATAATATCTTCTATTATAATCCCGATGCCAACAATGCAGGATGTGTCACTGGTGGAAACACAAACTATTCTGGTGGACAAGTTCTTACTGGTGCTATGACCAGTGCTATTCAGGCCAACCAGGCTTTCTACAAAAATGCGGCTGACCAATACGGATTCGACTGGCGCATTATTGCTGCAATTCACGTCATGGAAAATTCCGCCAAACGCGAAAACCCGGCGAATGGCCAAGGTGCATACCAGTTATATAGCTACACTAATGGTGGTACAAACTCGAATGCTTTCTTACCAGTTGGACCTATTTCTGATGAAGAATTTCAACGACAAACTAATATTATGGCGGAGCTATTAGCAAACAATTACGGCGCTGGACTCAATCTAAATACCTCTGAGGGAATTAAAACCTTATTCTTTAAATATAATGGTACAGCTTCTAAATATAAGGAGAAAGCAATCGCTATGGGCTTCTCAGCATCCCAAGCTGAAACGGGAGAGGGTTCACCATACGTCATGAATTTATTTGACGCCCGACGTGACCCAAATAGTAGTGAAATGGACTCACATTGGCCCGGTATGTATACTGGTGACAAACATTGGGATGATACTGCAACCACAACCCGCCCAGGAGCATACACCATCTTCACAGCACTTGGTGGTAGTGCAAATTCGGCCGGCTCGTCCTATGATTGTTACGTAGTTGGTAGTGGCGGTGGCCGTCTCGCCCCAGGAGCAAGTGGTATGACATTAGAAGAAGCCCAGGCCTTTATGGAAGCCTACAAGGCAGCTATTAGTGGGCACTCCGATTCTGACTTAAAAAGCTTATATGGTATGACTGACAATGATTGTTCCGGTGGTATCGGTTACAATTGTGTCTCTTTCTCTCGCTATTTTATCAATATGTACACTAATAACTATATTACCAACCACATAAAAGTCCCCCTTGGAAATGGTAAAGATATTGTTGGTAATCTAATTAGCGGCAATTATGGTTTTACTGATGGCGGAAGCACACCAAGAGTTTATTCTATTTTTAGCACAGGTTCATCTTCGGGGTTTGGACATACTGGAGTCGTATTAGGAATCAATACCAATAATAATACTATTGTTATTGGTGAAGCAGCCTGTGGATCAGGAGTTTCTGGTGTAAAGGCCAGAGAAGAATCTCTCAGCGATTTTATGACCAGTAATTATCGTTATGCTTATCCAAACAGTGTCAATGGTATCTATTAGTTAGGTAAAAGTTATGCAACCAAACAACCCCAGCAAAACCCGCATCAATCATCTAGTTCTAATTGGAGCACTATCTATACTGGTTATTGGAGTAGTACTGATAGTCGCTCTGGTTAATATCTTCCATAAAAATCCTTATGGGGAAGGTATTGAAATCAGTAATTTCAAAAAATATTACTCCAACGTGCCAGAAGATACCCGTGACTCCGTCTATAACACACTATATAACATAGTGTCATCTAACCTGCCTGATGGAAGTACATTACCAAAATCCGGCAAAATCCGCAACGACAGCCTTTCTAGTACTTATGATCAATTTTCTAATATCTACAATGATACTTTTATCGTTGATTTAGAAGAAATCCAACAATCATATCAAATCAGAATGAAATGGTCACCAAGGAAAAATAATCCAGAACTGAGTGGAGGGTACCCCATAATAGCCACCTGTGTTACGAAAGAGCAACTCATCTACCCAGAGTTTAACTGTCGAGACGGTTTTTCTCAAGAAGGTATTGCTAATGACCCGGTTTTCTCTACGCTTCCGATTAACGTTGCCTATTATAACAAAGACTATTCAGAATACACCTCCTACACAATCAAGTCGGAAGTTAGGGATAATAAAATTATAGTAGTCATCAATGATTATACTGGGGGTAATCAATCAGCAGCATTAAACACTATGCGTGAAAATCAGCTCAACCCAGATAATTACACTATTGAATACCACAATTTAAGTACACCAGATACCATCCCCGGACGCGCACCGAACGACTAGTCCTTCTCCAGCACCACATTTTCCCCAATATCACCACCTCCCCCTACCGCCGTAATAATAATTTGGTTATCCTGAAAATTCTTCACCAAGCATTTCTGACGCGTTTCATCAAGTTCAGAAAAAACGTCATCTAGTAAGACTACTGGTGTTTTATTGAGCCGCTCTATAATCATTTCCGCTTCAATGAACTTTAGTGCTATCACAATTGACCTTACTTCACCCCGACTAGCCGACCCATCCGCTCTGCTTCCATTAAAAATAAATTCATAATTATCATGATGAACCCCAAAGCTTGTATGCCCCAACAAACGATCTCGCTCAAAATTTTGCTCCAATTTCACCAAAAAACCACTCTCCGATTCAACTTCAGTTACGTATTCCAATTCCACCTCATCTTGATTGTCCGCAATCGAACGGTAAGCCTCTGTAATCCGAGTATTAATTTGACGAATATACTCTGCGCGGAATTCCCTCAATTCTGCTCCATACTTCGTTAACAGCACACTCCAAGAGAATACATCTCCCGCGTTTACAGTTTCACGTTTCAATAGTTCATTGCGTTGTTTTAAAGCCTTATTATATCGTACTAAAGCCGCACTGTAGCCTTCTGAAAATTGCGCAAACACCCGATCAAAATAATTCCTTCGACTCGTTGGACTACTTCCCACTAAATTCAAATCTTCGGGCTCAAAGAGCACAATCGGATATTTTGCTTTCTTTGGTAGGCGCCGTGTTCGTTTATCTTCTACCAGAAACTCCTTCTTCTCACCATCGTAGATTACCACCACCTTACGACCATCTCCGTATTCCAGCTCAACTCGATAGAACTCATCCCCGCGCCGCACAATTTCTCGATCTACTGCGCGAAAACTCTTACCCTGCATTGCCTCATAAATTGCTTCAAGCACCGAGGTCTTACCACAACCATTCTCCCCAATAATCTTTGTAGTATGCGGAGAAAATTCTAGCTCAAACCCTTCATGACTCCGAAAGCCCGACAATTTAATTCGGCGGATTACCATTTTACCCCTTCAATGGCATGATAATATGTACGTATTTCTTATCTTTCGTACTCCGTAATACTACAGGATCTAACTTATTCGAAAAGCCAAATTCAATCTCCTCAGCATCAATCACATTTAAGGCATCCAGCAAGAAACGCGAATTCAGAGTTACCTTACCATCTGTATCAACTTTCGTTTCTATGGCTGAATTATTCTCACCAAGTTCGTTAATCACCGAGGCTACCGAAAAGTTCTTCCTCTCTGTACTTGATTCACAAACAATCGAGCCTCCTACCTCTTTTGCAAATAAAGCTGCCAATTTCGTCACTCGTGTCAATTCACTCCGGTCCAGCTGTAAATTAATCTCAGTTTGCTTTGGAATCAATTGTCGGTAATCTGGGAACGAACCATCAATCAACTTCGAAGTAACTTCAACCTCTCCTAAACGGAACCGTACTTGTGTTTCATCAAAGAGTAACTCAATCTCTGTAGTATCATCATTAATCAAACGCAAGACCTCTTGAAGTGATGCTGCCGGCACAATCGCCATTACTTCACTCTCGACCTTATCAATGAATTTCCGTTCCGCCAAACGATAACCATCGGTGGCCGCCAAATATAAACTTCCTTCAAATGTATTAAAATACACTCCAGTCAAAGCTGGTCGAGTAGTATCACTGCTTGTTGCAATCATCACTTGGGATAGACCCATCTTAAATTCATCCACCCCCATCTGGAACTTCACCGCCTTACTCTCATCAATTTCTGGTAACTCCGGAAAATCATCCGCTGGAGCACCATTAATTGTCGAGGTATACTCGCCTGCTTTGATTGTAACTTTCTGACCATTTGCGGTAATTTCCACTACCTCACCCCGGGGAAGATTACTAACAAATTCTGCCATCAAACGCGCTGGCACCGTAATCACACCATCCTTACTCTGGGTAGCTGGTAAATATCCTACTACCGCCATATCGAGATTAGTTGTAGTCAAAGAAACCTTCTTATCTCGTACACTAATCAAAACATTATTCAAAATTGGTAAAGTTGCACGTGTACCAGCCGCTACACGACTTACAGCGCTTAATGCTTTAGCGAGTTTTTCTTGTATAATTTTAATCTCCATAACTTCCTTTCTAATTATTTAATAGTTATAATAATAAGCCCTGTGGAAAATGTGCAAAACCACCCAATTAACAGATAAAAAATATTGTGCAAAACCCCCAGAAAAACTTTCCACAATTTTATTCATTTTGTGTAAAATTCGGTAAGTTTTTGTGTAAAACCTAAAACCACGTCCTCGTGTGTAAAACTTTCCCCAACTTTCCCACAAGCTTGCCCACAGGCTTATCCACGTAGTTTTCCACAATCTAGCCATAAATCTTCTCCCGGATTTCTAAAATTTGATCACGCAAGCCAAAGTTTAATTTCATATCGGCCTCGATTTTTCTAATCCCATGCATTACCGTAGTATGATCTTTTACTCCTACCTCTGCCGCGATTTTGGGTGTACTCATCCCTAATTCTTTAGCGAGAATATACATCGCTACTTGGCGAGCATTTTTGATGTGTGCAATTCGGCTTTTACTGCACATTTCTTTCGGTGTGAGCTGGAAATATTTTGCAACCTTTTCTACAACAACCTTTGATGACACCGTCTTACTCTGAGGATTACGTGTCATACTAGCATAACCTTCAGAAATTACTTCTAGTGGAGTAATGTTTTTCAGCTCGGCCGTCGCAATTAGGCGGCTAAATTCACCCTCAAGGTCACGAATATTAGTTTTTACGTTCTCGGCAAGATATTCAATGGCGGCATCTTCAATTTCAATATTATTATATTCCGCTTTTGCTCTTAGGATAGCGCATTTATCTTCAAACTGTGGTAGTTGTAAGTCGTAAGCCCCCGCCCAGGTTAAACGTGAAGCTAGACGTTCATCCATTGACTTAATCTGACTGGGTAAGCGATCCGAAGTAACGATAATCTGCTTATTATGTGTATATAGGTCGTTAAAAATATCAAAGAATTCGACCTGCGAAGCATCCTTGCCCATAATCATCTGAAAGTCATCAATAATCAAAACATCTAATCTCCGGAACTTCTGCCGAAACTCATCAGTTTTCTTATTTTGAACGGCTTTAATAAAGTCCGAGTAAAAATCCGATACTGGAGCATAAAGAACTTTTAGTTTGGCATCGCGCGCCAAAAGCTCATTACCGATTGCTTGCACTAGGTGGGTCTTGCCTAAGCCAGAACGTCCATAGAGGAAGAAAGGATTATAGTTTGTTCCTGGCCTATCAATAATGTTTCGTGCAACACTCACGGCGAGGTCATTATTTGAACCAACGACAAAGTTTGCCAAGGAATAATTTGGATTTAAACCCGTCTGAAACGTCCTTCCCAATTTTGAAAAATGCTCGCGATCAATGACTTGAGTCAACGGCACCGGCGTCTCGCGTATGGTCTGAGTAATCTCACGTGCCCGCACTTTAGGCTTGACAGTACTTTGTACAATATACTTTATCTCGGTAACTTTTATATCATTATGTGCGAAAGCCTTGCTGATTGTGTCAAAATACTTTCGTTCAAGTTGAGTAATTTTAAAGACATTCGGTACGCCAATTGTGACAACCCCACCTTCAATATTAACAAGCTCAGCGCCCGTGAACCAGGTGGCGTACTGCTCGTGAGAAACCGTCTGCTCAATTTCGGCCAGAACATTTTTCCACACATCAGACATGACCCCTGTATACCTCCTTCTTTACCCCAATTATAACAAATTGCCAGCGACTTTTCCACAGTTTTTACCCCTCAAAGTGAAGTGTTATAATATACCGAAACAATAACAGGGGTAAAGTTTTCCACAATAAGCCAATCCGACCAGATGAAGATGTGGAAAACTTCTTGAAAAAAGTGGATAACTACGCTATACTAGAACAAGAATTTGTTAATATAGAAAGAATAATTATATGCCGAAGCGAACTTATCAACCACACAAACGCCAGCGCAAAGTTGAGCATGGCTTTATGAAGCGCAATAATTCTAAGACCGGCCAGAAGGTTTTGAAGCGTCGCCGTATCAAAGGTCGCGCTCGTCTCACCGCTTAGTTTTTTGCTATAATATATACATGTTATCTCAAAAGTACCGCTTTCACTCCCGTGGGGGTGTTCATCACACTTACCAGAAGGGGAAGACGATTCGTACGCCGTTAATGTCCTTAGTTTTTGCGCCTAACACGCGTGGGATTCAACGGTTTGGTGTAGTGGTCTCTAAGAAAGTCATCAAATCAGCTGTCGGTCGCAACCGAGTTCGTCGGCGGGTCTATGAGGCAATTCGTCTTGAACTACCAGAGTTCACGGCTCAGCAGGATAATCTCTTCGTGATTTTTAGCGCCAATATTGCCACGATGCCTTTTCGTGAGCTGCGCCATCTAGTGCATGAGCTCTTAGAGCGTAGTCGAATAGAGTAGAGTATGATACAATAATAGTATGTTTCAGTTAATTGATTTTTTGATTGTTCGACCAATCACTAATATACTCTTTGTTATTTATGGCTTTGTCGGAGATTTTGGCTTAGCCATCATTCTCTTTACCGTATTAGTTAAAATCTTCATGTGGCCACTAGTCAAGCGCCAGATGCACCAGACGCGCCTCATGCGCAAAATTCAGCCCGAACTAGCCGAGATTAAAAAGAATTGTAATGGTAACCGCCAGCTGGAGTCTCTTCAGATGATGGACCTCTACAAGCGCAATAATATCAAGCCATTTCGTTCGATTTTAACACTAGTAATCCAGTTACCGATTTTTATTGCTCTCTACACCGCCGTTCGTGTGATGGTGCAACCCAAGTTGGATGACAATCTTGAGATTCGGGCCTATCCATTTGTACGCCAGATCGGTCGTGTAGATGAAGTTGTAAACTTGCAGCAGCCCTACCTTTCGCATTTACAGTGGATAGATAATATCCAAAAAGATGATAATCTAAACGCTGAGCAAAAGGCAGAGCAAATTAGCCAGCTTCCAGAGACTACTTATGATTTTCAGCCCAAGCTCTTTGGTGTCGTAGACTTAGGCGTCCGTTCTGGCTTAGGTTCAATTAGTAGTTTAATCATTCTATTGTTCGCTCTAGGCTCAGCATTGACGCAGTACTGGATCTCTCGTCAGCAGCTCCCCTCCAAAAAGTCACAAAAGTCCCGTACTTTCCGTCAGCTTATGCGTGAAGCCGCTGATGGCAAGGAACCCGATCAGGCCGAACTCAACGCAGTTATGAGTAGTCAAATGTCGTTTATGATGCCAGTTATGATGCTCCTAATTATGATTAATTTGCCTGGAGCGCTAGTGTTCTACTACTTTGTTACCAATCTTATTACTGGTTTACAGCAGAAGTATCTTCT
>X19_European_Ground_Squirrel__coassemble_8_pt1 | contig 23098 bp, 26 predicted proteins | sample X19_European_Ground_Squirrel__metabat2_high_PE_007 | metagenome-assembled genome bin X19_European_Ground_Squirrel | reverse complement strand
GGCAGTAAGCACGAATACGCCCCGGTTGCCGGTATCCGCGAAGATGTGGTTGACATCATGCTCAACCTCAAAAACATTCGCCTCAAGTCCGATTCTGACGAGCCAGTCGAAGTTGCTTTCGAATTCAAAGGTAAGAATGCTGGCAAAGATGGCGCTGTTACCGCTGGAGACATCAAATTCCCAGCCGGTATCGAAGTGGGTAATCCAGACCAAATCATCTGCCACATTGATGATCCTAGCTTCACCCTGAAGATGAATTTCGTTATCGAGACCGGCCGTGGCTATCTCACCATCGAGAAGTCATCTACTGATCGCATCCACAGCGATATGATTGCTCTTGACGCTGTCTTTAGCCCAGTACTACGCGTACGTTTCAAGGTCGAGAACACCCGTGTCGGCCAAGACACCAACTTACAACAGTTGACTATTACTGTCGATACCGATGGTACGGTTACCCCCCAAGAGGCCTTTGAAGAAGCCAATGCTATCTTAGTCAATCAATATACGGCACTTGCTGGTGGCACCACCGTCGAAAGCGCTCCCGCTCCAGGCGTTGAATCAGAAGCTGATGACTCTGGTCTCGCCCTTCCCATTGAAGAGCTCGGACTTTCAGCACGTACCGCCAATGCACTAGTCAATAACGATATCAAGACCGTCCGCGATCTCGTCGCCCTCTCCGAAGTTGATCTCAAAGATCTCAAAGGATTTGGTAGCAAGGCGTTGGACGAAGTTAAGGAAAAATTAACGGAGTTACTATAAAATGCATCGTCACGGATACAAAGGCCGCAAATTCGGCCGCGAAACCGACCAGCGACGAGCGCTCAAACGTGGGCTAATGAAAGCGCTAATCGAAAATCAATCGATTACGACTACTTTGGCTCGCGCCAAAGAAACCCGTCGCGATACCGAAAAGCTTGTCACCCTCGCTAAGAAGGGTGGTCTCGCCAACCGCCGTTTGCTGATTGCACGGCTGGATGATATTAAATCAGCAGATTTACTCATGGACGTAATCGCCCCACAAATCAAGCGTGATTCTGGCTATCTTCGCATTGAACGAGCCGGCTTCCGCAAGGGCGATCACACCGAAATGGGTACGATCAGTTTTGTCGATGAGATTGATCTCACCACCAAAGCCAAGAAGGAGGGGAAATAAATGAAAACTTATAGTCAAAAGGGCTCTGAAGTCAGTCGCGAATGGTGGATGATTGATGCTGGCAGTATGCCACTTGGCAAACTCGCCGTCGTCATCGCCGATAAGCTCATGGGCAAGAGCAAAACCACTTATACTCCACACGTTGATAATGGTGATTACGTTGTCGTCATTAATGCCAAGAATATTCAAGTTACTGGCAACAAAATGACCGATAAGAAATATTACCGCCACAGTGGTTTTCCAGGTGGTTTGACCGAGCTCAAACTCGAAGAAGTTATCGAAAAGGATCCGAAAATCGCAATTGAACACGCCGTAAAGGGAATGCTACCTAAGAATAAGCTAGCGGCAGACCGCTTGGCTCGCCTTCGCATCTTTGATGGTGCCGAGCATGCTCATGTTGCACAGAATCCAAAGGAGATTAAATAATGGCAAAAGACAGTTATATTTATGGTCTTGGTCGTCGCAAGGCTGCCACTGCCCGCGTTCGCCTTTACAAAGGCAAGGGCGAAGTTACCATCAACGACAAGCCAGCACTAGAATATCTTTCTGGTAACAAAAGCTTGCTTGCCGAAATCACCGATCCGCTCGCACTCGCCGAGAAGCAAAACGAATACAATGTTTCCATCCGCGTAGCTGGCGGCGGACTGGCCGGGCAAGTTGACGCAATTAAGTTGGCTCTGAGTAAGGCCCTAACTACCGAAATGGCAGATCTGCGCCCCGTACTAAAGAAAGCTGGCTTCCTCAAGCGTGACCCACGTGAGAAAGAACGCAAGAAATACGGTTTGCGCTCCGCTCGTAAGAAAGAGCAGTTCTCCAAGCGTTAAAAATCATACTATGTGTGTGGGCTGGTGGGAGCTCAACACACATATTTGATACTTCTGTCATAAGACATCATTTTCAACTAAGCCAGGTGCGATTCTTTAGATGAACAGAGGCTCACCAGATGTCGTTGACAGAAATATTAAATAGGAGGTTTATGCTACCACAGGCTCTACAGGATACGATTGAAGCTCTCGGACATCTCCCCGGCGTTGGCGCCCGCACCGCTGAACGCTATGCATACTATTTGTTTCGTAGTAGTCCACGCATTAGCACCGAAATCGCCGAAACTTTAGTCAACCTACATAACGGCGTCAAATCCTGCCCCGTAACTTTTGCCCTCATTGATGCCGATGAAGAAGTTTCCGCACTCTATAGTGACCCCACGCGCGACAAGTCAACCATTCTCGTTGTAGAGGAACCACTCGATATTTATGCGATTGAACAAACCAAGCAGTACAAAGGTGCCTACCACGTACTTGGCGGTGCGATCAGCCCAATTGACGGCATTACCGCCGACCAATTACACATCAAAGAATTAATTGCCCGCATCGAGCCAGACGCTGTAAAAGAAATCATTATTGCAACTAACCCTAGCGTAGAAGGGGAATCAACTGCGCTTCTGCTGCAAAAGATGCTTAGCGAAAGCCACCCGGAAGTAAAAATTACCCGTCTCGCCCGCGGCTTACCCCTCGGCGTAGACTTAAGCTACGCCGACCAAATTACACTTTCAGCAGCGCTGGAAAATCGGACGAAGGTGTAAGCCTACCCATAGATACGGCTCGAACCAAATGCATTCTCAATACTTTTGATGTGTTCTTCGCGCAAATCTGGTGTAACTTTTTGCCGAGTTTCTCGCAACGTATTGCATACTTTAACAACTTCCGGCAAATCAGTCTCGTTTTCTACTTCAATATCTTCAAGCACCTCACCCAATCTTGATAAAACACATACACGACAATCGTCCGGCACATAAGTAATATCCTTCAACTTCGCATTATCACCAAAGACCACGACAGAATAAATCGGCAACCTAGTTCTTAAGATTTTCTTAAGAACTGCCACATGCTTCGCATTTTGTTTAATCGGGTTATAGAACCGATACTTTTCATTGCCATACGCCAGAACCTGTGTCCACTTTACTTGATTCCCATTTCCGAATATCCAGCCAGCATAGTCCTTAGACTCAAACACAAATACACCATGCCCACTAACTGCAATGCAATCAATCTGTATCGTAGTACCAGATAAATCTCGGAAATAGTTATCAACTAGTATACAAGATTGCTCAAAATAAGGTTTCAGCTTCAGCACCAAATCATATTCAGCATCAGTTAGTTCAACTTCGTATGGGGAATATAACCCCGTATTGCAGATTTCATAAAGAGGTCCATCATTGGAAAGCCTTTCGACTTTACGCCATTTTCGCAAAAGTTCTTCCTTTTCTTCTTGCTCCTGACGGTCTAATTCTACCTCCCACTGCTTTCGAGTTTTAGGGTCAGCCTTTTGCTCTATTGATCTAGTACCAACAAGCCACTTATAAATAGCCCCAATAATTACCCTCGCTAAGATTACAAACAGAATAAAGGCAACGATGCCAACAATTATTGGTACCATACCTTTAAGAATCTCCAATGCAAGAGCCCAACTAAAATCTTCCATACACATATTATACCATAATATATCAAAACATCACATCTGTAGTATAATATGAACTATGGTTATCAAAAAGAAAAAGCTTATCCTAATCTTCGCCATCTCCATCCTCGCCATTGCCTGGTGTCTGGCAATTTTCAAACTCTCCGACATGAATTCTAATAACTCCAACGGCGCCAGCACTGGTATTGTAGAAAAAGCCATTTCAAAAGTCCTTGAGGCCACCAACGAGGTTGGTATTACTGATTCTCACCCCGATGCCGAAAAGCTCAACAAGGCCGCCGAGCTTCTCAATGCCCCCTTACGCAAAGTTATCCACGCCACGGTCTACTGCGTACTGGCGCTGATTTTACTCGCGCTCAGTCGCATCATTTTCGGTGGACGCAAATATTTGCTCTCTTGCGCCATCATACTGGCACTCTGCTTCCTCTTTGCCATGGGAGACGAATATCACCAGACTTTTGTCGATGGACGTACCGGGCAAATGCTCGATGTGCTCATTGACACCGCCGGAGCGTGCGTGGGTATGTTAATCTTCTCAAGCTACTATTTCTTCTGGTGGCTGGGAACGAAGAGCCACAAAGAACTAAAACGCCCCAACGATTTTACTCTTGGCTAAAAGCTTACGCTAACCCCTCCATTTATGTTATACTAGAATAAATTGGAGAGAAAATGTTCAGCGAAATCGAAAAAGAATACAGAAAAGGTCTGCAAGAAAAACGTTTTGTAATGTACTATTGGCCTTATGCAATCATAATCACAGTCATAGCAATCATCTTAGATTTTGGTTTAAAGTACAATCGTTGGTTAGTCTATGGTGGCGCAGTTACTGCACTCTTAGTGTTAGTATTAATCTTTTTTGCACGGGAATCCCGTCAAGCCAGTCGTTCTTTCCAAACCGTGCGCGAGAGCAAAGGGAACCGAGCCAAAGCCACCGCTTACTTCGCCGCTGATGACCAACGCCGCCGTAAAAACCTCGTTGCAGATTTAGCCCAGCATCACATCCAAACGAAAGACGATATAGAATTAGCTCTAAATTACTATCAGGCTCGTCTCCCTGGCAATACCAAGCCAAATCTCCTCAGTTGGATTATAACTGCCATTATTACACTCGTCTCAGTCGTAATTGTCGCCTACGACGATACTATTGGTACCATCGACCTACACAAGCTTGTTCCCATCCTTATCTCCGCCATCACCGCAGCGGCAATCATCTTGACGCCATTCATCATCGCTAAAATTATCTCGACCTTAATCTCCAGCTCTCGCACCAGAGTGGAAACAATTCTCGTTGAAGATCTGGCCTACATTTACGTCAATTACGAGCACTACCAGCAACAGCTCAAAGGCTAAAGCTAAACTTTATTTAAACTCACCTAGTTGGCTAAAGTCCACGCTTTCGGCAGCTTGACGCAAGGCAGTTTTTGAGCCATAGAACGTTGAGTTATGCGGACTATCCGACAGCATATGTTGAGCAAAGGGGAAGCACGCCACCTGTGATAGCTTACCTCCAAAAGCTTCTGGAAACCAAGAAAGTTCCTCTACCGCTACATCGGTTAATGGAATTTCCCAAGCCGTTGTCATTTCTTCGGGCAAAAAAGTTAGCGAAAAGAGATCTCCGGTTTCGGCCAACTCCCGACCATATGCAATCGAAGTGTTGCCCTCAATCCAAAGTTGTTCATCGAGCGGTTTAAGCTGTGGGTGAGTCAGCTGCGCTGAACAGGCAATTCTTCTACCATCAGCATCGTGTTTCAAATCAACCAATAGCTTACCCTCACAAGTCGTAGTCACTACAGCCCACTCTGCCTCGGCCGAACGCAAACCGTTCTTGTGATCATAACTAATCGTATCGCTGATGTAATCTAAAATCACCCAGCTTAGCAACCCAGTAGTTGTATTCTTAGCAATAGCATAGAATTCCGAACGCGCTCCCCAGAAAGTACTGGTATGCAAACGGAAAATACTTGCAATGCCGTAATATTTTTCCGTCTCCCCCACAAAGACACGGGATTTTGCAGGCGTAAAACCCTCTGGCAACAACGGCATAACTTGCTCGGGATCTTCTAACTCATAAAAGAGAAAGAGCGCATAAGGCTCTACCACAAATCCCATCTTGGTCGCCTTGCGTGAGGCGCTGGCAATAATCTTACGCTGCCAAGCTTTTGGCAAAAGCCTAAGTCGCCGTTGCAAATAATGCACCTTGCCTACCGTAATTGGATTAACTAACCGTTCTGTACCAATCGCAAAATCATCAACTTTCATAGCACTAGTATAACAAAGTTTAAAGCCCCGTACGCAGTTCTTTTTCCACTAAATCGAGCAGCTTATCCGCAATATCGATACTACAGGCGTGCTTTAACTTTCTAATTTCGGATAGCGGTTTCCACTCCGCAAGTTTGGCGTATTCTTTTTCGTCCACGTCAAACCCTTCATCCGATAGCTCACCGCCAACAATCTTCACTAGATAGAAAATCAATATCGAATGATGGTCTGTACCACGCTTATAGTGATGAAACAGACTAGTTTCTACATCCAATAATTTGATTGGCTCCACCTCGAAACCAGTTTCTTCCTTAAATTCTCGCTTCAAAGTCTGAACCGTGTCTTCACCCAGCTCAAAAGTTCCGCCTGGCCAGTCATAACCGTCAAACTGCGGAGAAATCAAAGCCTTACCGTCTCGGACCGCAATCCCATAGACATGAATCGAAACCTTCATGTCTTCAGGGTTAGCTTGATACTTGTTGCCAAAATAATCGGTCGTGGTAATCTTGTTCATGATATCAGTATAGCATAGAGACCAGACACTACCCAAATCTCACTAAATGCGTTACAATAACAGTATGAATAAGTCCTACCAAAAAATAATCGCTGGATGTGGAATTGTAACAATTCTACTCAGCAGTAGTATTATTACTGCGATTAGTCAGCAAAACTCTTCTCAACCAACACAAAACACGCGCTCATCTAGCGTTGTAGAAAGCCAAGGGACAAACAAAGGAGAATCCGGCTCCAGTTCCGAACCGAACTCAACCAAAAAGCCCGCAATCGAGACGAAGACTGAAACCAAAACTAAAGATCTCCCGTTCGAGACAAAGTATATTGATGACAATACCCTTGCAAAAGGGACGACCAAAGTCACTCAAACGGGTGCGAAAGGCATTGAAACTACTACCTACACCGTAACCTATACTGATGGGAAAGAAACTGCCCGCGAAGTCGCTAAAGTCGAGGTTACCAAGAAGCCAATAAATCATTGCTCGCGGCACCTACGTAGCACCGAAACCTGCGACCACCCAGAACTGCGCCAACGGAACCTACGTTAATAGCAAGGGCAACACAGTTTGCCGCCCCGTCCAGTCGAACACTCGCCCCGCCGGAGCAACCGCGCGTTGTCACGATGGCTCATACAGCTACAGCCAAAGTCACCGCGGCACCTGCTCGCATCACGGCGGAGTAGCGAAGTGGTATTAAAACTTACATAAAACAAGGAAGGAACTAAAAATGACCAGCAAAACATACAAATCTAACTTCATAGACCAATTCATTATACGAATTGATTTCATAAACCCCCTACAAAGAATTCAGCCTGCAATGCCAAATTCCTTAGCGAAAGTAATAGCGCAAGAGTTTCCACACTCAGTAACATCGGATATAGTAAATTCTGAAATACAAATCTCTCCCGATTCATTACGAAGAAATGATATCTCAGAAAAGCAATGGGAATACGTGAATCCAAATAATCCAAGTAGGCGTGTAGTCGTATCATCAAAAGCTATATGCTACGAATGTTCCAAATATACAAACTTCAAAAATGAGTTAGATAAGTTTTTGCCGATCATCAAAGAAACGCTCAAAATGGAAGACTCTCATATATGTCGTACAGGGATACGATATATCAACGTTCTCCCACCAGAAAAATTTAAGATCAAGTCATTTGAACAATGGGGAAAGTACATCAAGCCATATCTCTTTAATTTACCAGAGTCAGGCAATGCGCTAGTAGAAGCTCTATCAGCAGCATTTTCCTCACTAGAATTTATGTACCCAGAACATAATGCTAAATTCACATATGGTTTTAATAGCCCCACATATCCAATGAGGCTAAATAAGCCATCACTCATTCTAGATTACGATGGTTACTCTAACGCAGTAATAACAACTAGCGAAGAATTGGAAACAATGATAAAAACTATTCATGACCAGCTAGACACACTATTTGAATCCAGCATAACAGACGCAACAAAAGGAATGTTAGATAATGATGCAGCAAAATAATAGTTTAATCTCTGGCAACGTTCCACAATCATTCGAAAATACAATAAGTGCCCCCAGTAATACGCTGGAAATTTCATCTTCAGCCCAAGTAAAACCCACTCAAAAGAATAAAGGGGGACCTACAAGGGAATCATTCATAATATCATTGGAGCACATCATAAAGAATGAGTACAATAGCAACTCATCGTTATAATAAAAGAGTCTCCCAAGGAGACGTTTATCGGGATGTCTACTGCTACGAAAACATTTCCGAGGGAGAAGGAGCAGTCAAGGTAGAAAGAATTCTTTTTCCATACGTTATAGTGTTAACCCAGGATTGCGACTTACAACAACATGATAAATATGTTAATGTAAAGTCCGGGCAACTCTTCTCGATAGTAGTCGCTCCAATCTATAATATGGCTGATTTTATGAATGGAGAACATCTATTAAATCTAGGGTTAGAAGCAACAAGCTTTATCTCGAACAAGGGAAAGTCTATTATCACCACACAAAAAGTTAACAGTAACGGACAGCTCATTGCTGAGAATCAGGTGAATCGCTTTCATAGCCTAGTTTTTAGTCGAAATAACAACGATATATTACCACCAGGAATTGTTGACTTTAAGCATTACTTTACGGTAGGTATTAATTATCTGAAAAAAGAGAAGTCACAAGACTTCGTCTGTAGACTATTGCCGCTGTACAGAGAACTGTTGACACAGAGGTTCTCAAACTATTTAAGTCGAATTGGACTACCCAACCCCAAAATACACAGTTAAAACACTCACCCGTGGATACCGTCATATTCATAACCAATAAAGTATTGTATTTTCCCAGCATCTGTGATATAATTACATAAACCAGCGCAGAATTACGTTCTGTTTACGCTATTTTGTGCTATAATTAAGAAAAGAACCAAATAAAGTAGGGGGGGGGGGTGAGGATTTCAGTGGCGTCATGGCATACGCATTTTTCAAAAGGATTTTTGATATTCTGGCGGGGACAGTTGGGCTTATTATTTTGATTCCTCTGACCATCTTCATCAAGATAGCCTACGTCTGTACAGGCGACTTCCACCCGATTTTTTATTCCCAAGAACGCATCGGCAAAAACGGCAAAGTCTTCAAGATCTACAAATATCGGTCGATGATTTGGGGCGCCGAAGATAAGCTTCAAAAACTCATGGCATCCGACAAAAAAATCCGTGACGAATACACGAAGTACAAAAAACTCAGCAATGACCCTCGTATTACTAAAGTTGGCAATTTCTTACGTCGCTACTCTTTAGATGAAACCCCTCAATTTCTCAATCTTCTAATTGGCAACATGTGCCTTATCGGCAATCGCCCATATCTTTTGGCTGAAAAGCCAGACATGGGCAAATACTACGATAAAATCATCAGGACAAAACCTGGTATTACCGGGCTTTGGCAAGTCTCTAGCCACAATAACATGCTTTTTGAAGAACGGTTACGCCTAGAGTCCGAATACATGCAGTGCCTTGTTGGTGACGCTGACATATTTCTTTCTACATTCAAAACTTTCTTCAGGGGGGGGAATCAGTAAATGAAACACGTCTTTATAATTGGCAGCAAAGGCATTCCCGCCAATTATGGTGGGTTTGAAACATTCGCAGACGAGCTCGTCAGTCGCAAAAAGGCAAAGGACATCGAATACCATGTCGCCTGCATGAATGCATCAAAAGACATTACATACAAAGGTACTGATTGTTTTTCGGTCAATGTCCCCAATGTTGGTCCCGCCAAAGCCGTTATCTACGACCTCAAAGCCATCAAACGAGCAACCGAGATCGCCGAGCAACAAAATCTCCATGATGGCATACTTTACATATTAGCCTGTCGTATTGGGCCATTTGTACAATATGCTACAAAAAAACTCCGCAAGCGCGGCTTCAAAATTTACGTCAACCCTGATGGGCATGAATGGATGCGCGCAAAATGGAACGCCGCTATCAAGAAATACTGGAAGTTCTCTGAAAAGCTAATGGTAAAGCACGCTGACTTACTTATTTGTGATTCCAAGAATATCGAAAAGTATATCAAAGATGAATATAGTCAATATCACCCAAGTACAACATTTATCGCCTATGGTGCAGATACGGCCAAATCCAAACTCAAAGAAGACAGTAGAGAACTCCTGGACTGGTACAAGAAGTTTAATATTAAACCTAGGGATTATTATCTTATAGTTGGACGCTTTGTCCCAGAAAATAATTATGAAACTATCATCCGTGAATTCACACGAAGCAAAACTAAAAAGGATTTAGTGATTATTACAAACATTGAACACAATAAGTTTTATGACAAATTGCTAGAAGCCACCCATTTTAATCAAGATTCGAGAATCAAATTTGTCGGCACAGTCTATGATAAAAATCTATTAAAGAAGATTCGTGAGCTTTCTCACGCTTATATCCACGGGCATTTCGTAGGTGGCACTAATCCATCACTATTGGAAGCTTTAGCCTCAACCGACATTAATATACTATATGACTGTGGCTTCAACCGCGAAGTAGCTGAAGATGGCGCATTGTATTTCTCGAAAGCAGATGGCAACCTTACAGAGCTAATCAATGAGACCGACAAAATACCTACTGAAAAAATCCATAAACTTTCTCAGCAAGCCAAGAAACGCATCGAGGAGTTTTATATCTGGAACAAAATTGTAGAGGAATACGAAAATGTCCTTACAAAATGATCCATTAATATCCATCATAGTGCCAGTCTATAATACTGATATTAATCTATTCAAGAACTGCATTGAATCCTTAGCACAGCAAACATATAGAAACTGCGAAGTTATCGTCGTGGATGATGGATCAAATCATAAGAATAAAGAACGATACGAAACACTTCTAAGAAAATACCCAACCGTTATATATGTATATCAAAAACACTCCGGTGTGTCCGCATCAAGGAATAATGGCCTAAAAAAGTCCAATGGCGAATATATCATGTTTGTTGATTCAGACGATTTTCTAGACATTGACTGCTGTGAGAAGGCGGCCAATGCAGCCAGTAATAAAACGGACCTGATATACTTTTCTTACACGAAAACATACAGCGATCATGGCTCAAAAGTCAACCCTGCAGAAAATCCGTATGCTATGCCAGTCATAGGAACATCTTGTATGAAGCTATATCGAAAATCGCTAATTGGTGGCTGTCAGTTTGATGAATCCCTAAAAATTTCTGAAGACGTCGAGTTTAACTTCCGTATCTTTCAACGTCTCAACAACGCAGAATCAATCGAAGAGCAACTCTACCACTATGTAATCCGTAAGGACTCATCTGTACGTCAATTTCAGAAAGACTACATAGGGCAATACACAACTACCATAAATAGAATACGTGCTGATTTAAAAGAATACCCAACACATGGACCACTTTATCATTCATACTATGACTTTTTGGCCATATCCTATATTATGATCATACTTAACTACATATATCACACGCACAACAGCAACACGCATCGCAAACAACAGATTAAGCAATTAGAGCAAATTGAGTTTGTGCATGAACTTTTTTCAAACTACGATATGTTAACTTTACCTTTTACAAGAAAAATAATAGTGCTACTCGGCAAACACAAACTCTATGCGTTAATCGCAATTGTCATGCGCATAAAGCAAAGGTTGGACAAATGAGAGTATCCATCATCACGCCTTTTTATCATGGCAATCAATATTTACCACAACTATTCAAGAGCATCAATAAAGCTTGTTCGAACTTTGATGGTGTAGAGCTAATTCTCATCAACGACGACCCAGATGACCCTATTGTATATGATCGCTCAAAAAAATTTAACTTTGTAATTAGGGAGTTCTCTAATAATACCAATAAAGGGATTCATGCCACTAGAATATACGGAATAAGCGAAGCAGTAGGAGAGTATATTCTTTTCCTTGATCAAGACGATACCATTTCGCCAAACAGTATCAAAACACAATTTGCCACAATTACAAAGACAAACGCAGACATCGTCCTTGGTAATGGCTATTTCGAAACGTCTTCAAAAGACAGTAGACTAATCTACGATAATTACTTCTCCCAAAAGTTTGCAGCCAAGGAGCGTCCGTATATCATGGCAAGAGATTTTATCGTTTCTCCTGGGCAATGCATTATTCGCAAGCGAAGCATACCTCAAACATGGCTCCTAAAGCCCATCAACTCCAATGGCGCAGATGATTACCTGCTATGGTTATTGCTGTTTAATCTAAACGCCCACTTCGAGATTAACCCTCTCCCTGTTTATACTCATGTATATACTGGTAATAACTACTCTCTCAACCCCGCAAAAATGCTATCATCTCAGCTTGATGTTCTAAAGTGGCTCAAGCATAACTCAAGTTATCCAAAGAGCAAATTACAAAAACTAGAAAAGCAAATTGATTTTAAAGCAAATTATAAAGCTCACCCAATTAAATATGCATTTAAACATCCAATAATTACAATATATAATATATATTACCGCACCATCTGGAGAGGATATACATGTTGAAAAAAATACATAAATCATATATTCCGTATCTTATAACGACTATTTTTGTAGTTATTTTCTTCTTCCGTCAAATAGTTTTTTATATTAGTCCCAAAATCGGTTATCAGCTAGTGGGCAATTTAGACATTTTTTATCTCATTGGTCTCATGTACATTGTGTTAAATTGCAAAAAAATTAGTAAAATTGAAGTCATTGGCATATTAATTTTACTGGCATATCCACTACTGCAACGTCTGCCAAACCCGCAATATAATTTCGTCAGAGCATATGTGAATATTCTCAAGATCATCATATGCTATTTTACCATGAGGGGAACTATGCACGTTATAAAGAAATACGGCGTACAAGTTAAATATGGAACTATATTATTTGGCGTACTATGTGCAATATCGCTAGTGGTCGCACTAATACTGAATAATAATCCTATCCTTTGGCGGCTTAACGACACCATCAATGCGTTCGACTTAAAACGCTTAAAATTATTCTACACAGAGCCTGGCGAACTGGGTATGCATTGTAGCATCATATTAATTGTAGCGAGCTACATAATTACTAAGGCACGCAACAAATTAGGATATGTCATCATTGCAATATTGCCGACCTTAGCCTGCCTGCTTTTAACCAAATCTTTAGGTGGCATAGCGATCGGCGCCATAGGTGTTGGCGCCACATTAATTAGCGACTTATGCCTAAACTTCTCAAAAAAGAAACTTATCACCTTTGGCGCAATCGCCTGCTCGTCCATTATTGCTATTATCGTTGCAGTAATGTGCAATAGCGGATTATATATGCGCGTCACAAAGGTTTTCTCAAACATGGACTCATCTTCCAGGTATCGTATCACTATGGCCTTTGAGGTCACGCCAAAAATCATGAAAGATACATCATTGCTAGGAACTGGTTTTGGCAACCTTGAACTACCGAATAACACACAAAAATATCATAATTACGGCTTGAATAGTGCTGGTATAATTAACTCCTTTATGAATCTCATTGCCGAGTCTGGCGTAGTCGGGATCATGTTGATTTGCATTCTGATCTACATATTAGTTGTATCCTGCATATACCTCAGGCAACCAATTGCATGGGGGGTCACTGTTTTTCTTCTTACATACCAATTTATGGGTACGTATTTTACCAACCCACTACTATGGGTTCTATATGGGTTCGTTCTGACATGCGGAGTCAATACTAAAAATGCGAAACGCTCACCAGTCAAAAAAGAGACCTCTATTAAAAACCCTAAACTAGGCGTGGTTATTGTTACATATAATCGCCAGCATCTATTAAAAGAGGCTATAAATGCATGCAAGAACCAAACGTACCCTTTTGAAAAAATAGTAATAGTCAATAATGCTAGCACCGATGGGACAAAAAGTATCCTAGCTCACCAAAAAGGAATTGAAACAATCACTCTAGATAAAAACATCGGTGGTGCCGGCGGATTCTATGAAGGTATTAACTACCTATTGAAAAGGGATTGCGTTGACTATATCTTACTAATTGATGATGATGCAATTATTAATAAATCATATAACTCATCAATCATCCCGTACATGGAGAAAAACGATGAAGGTATCATGGCCTTTTCTGGTAGCGTCATACAATTCAAGAATGTACAATATGATCATAGAAGGTTCGTCAAGGATGGTTTCAATCAAAGCAACAGTACGCCAGACCAATACACTCGTAAATTCTTTGACTACGATCTAGGGACATTCTGTGGCTTATATATATCGGCTAACGCCATTAAACAGATTGGCTTACCCAAAAAAGAATATTTTATTTGGTTCGATGACACCGAATACTCCTTAAGACTACTGCCATTCTCTAAAATACGCAACGTAACTGCTGCTAAATTAAAACATAAGGTAAATAGTAAAGTAAGAGATCAAGGGTACAGCTGGAAATCATATTATGGAATACGCAACCAGTTTGCTATAATAAAAGAGTACTATCCTGAAGTGCTTTGGAAATATGTTACACAATCCAAAATACGTATGCGTGAAGCACAAGCTATTGGCTACATAAAGCATAGTGAATACTACAAGAATGTCGCAACAATATACAAAGACGCTATTCGGGATGGAGTAAATTCCAAAATGGGGATTAATACAAAATATACTCAAAACTACAACATAGGAGAAAAATAAATGCGCATTGTATATGTAGGCGACAACAGGCATCGTGAGAATTTTGGGTGCAGAGCAACAAGCACAGCGCTCTCGCAATTGATTGAGCAAGATCACGAAATCGTTGGTACGATTTATGGTGACTATACTAATTTTAACCCCGGTAATTTATTCTTTTATCAGCATTACCCACAATGGGTATATAAGAAAGTGGGCGCTTTAAAGCCGAACCATCGAGACTTAATCAAGCAATTATTCTATGCAAAAAATCGCATAATCAACCATGGCAGATATTTCTTTGGTCCACATGATTTTATTGGGTATAATCTCAATAGATCTATCCGAAATTTAATCAAATTAATACCAGCTAACCCTGAGCTCCAACCATACGATCTACGGCAGTATGACTTTGACGCTATGGTAGTAAATGGAGAAGGGAGCTTTATATTTGCAACACCGCCTTGGAGAGAATGCATGATAGAAATGATGCTAATGTACTGGGCGCAGAAAATGGGGAAAAAAGTTTTCTTCCTTAATAGTATGCTATCAGATGATCCATACAGTCAGCACAATGAAGCAACCGTCAATCTAGCTAATGCTATCTTTTGTAAAGCTACTATGCTTGGCGTTAGGGAAAACCTATCCTTTGAATACGCAAAAAGATACTTCCCACAAGCAAATACTCAATTATTCCCAGACGCACTATTTACATGGTACGACATCATCAATGATGACTTTACAATAAAAAATGGTAAATATTTTACCAGCATTAAAGGTGCTACAAATCAGTCCTTCAATGAATTAGATTTTACCCAAAAATATATTCTTATATCTGGATCATCGTCAGCCCTTACAGCAGCTAAGAACAATACTAGCGTAGTTGTCTCTGCATATCAACAGTTAACAAATGCAACTAGGGAGGCCTTCCCTGAACACAAAGTCTTCTTAATTCAGGTATGCGAGGGAGACTTATTCCTAAATGAAGTAGGCGAACGCACGAAAACACCAGTTATCGCATCCGATACGCCAATAATTGCCGCTGGTAAAATTCTAGCTGGGTCCGACCTGTTTATTTCTGGAAGATATCATCCGGCAATTCTTGCCTCGCTTGGCGGAACGCCATGTGTATTTATGGGCTCAAACTCACACAAAACGAGAAGTGTACAAGAACTGTTAGAATATAAAAACATTAAGGAATACAATGTACTTCCAGATAAGGCAGAGTGTGATAAAATTATTGCCAATGCAAAAGCAAAACTCGAGCAAGGCGAGAAACTACGTCAACAAATTAAAAATACCTGTAAGCTACTGTCCCAAAAAGCAGCTTCGCAAAAAAATCTAATACGCTGAGATGAATAAGAGCAAAGATTTAGCAAAAAGCACCATCGTACTCGGTATTGGGCAATTCTTACCCAAAGTATTTGCAGTTGCGACTTTACCACTTATCACTAAAGCGCTAAGTGTATCAGAATATGGAATCTACGACCTGATTCTATCATTCTCAACTTTAGCAATCCCACTAGTAACTTTACTAATTCAGCAAGCAGTCTTCAGATTTCTTATCGAAGACGACTCTGATGTAGCGAAGAGACAATATATCTCAACAGCCGTAACTCTCACATGCTTACTCTCAGTCTGTAGTCTAATCTTAGCTTTTATGACTAGCATAATTGTTGAGTTTGATTCATCTATCCTTATATCGGCAACAATTCTATATATTTCAGAAGCCTTCCTAGATATGTTTGGTCAAATTTCTCGAGGGCTAAAACGCAACACATGGTACTCTGCATCGGCAATTATATGTTCGCTATTTAGCACGATTTTAATCATTATCACATCGACAACCAATAGTTTAACCATATTTTCTGCACTGGCTATTGGGATTTTCTCATATATTACAGCCTCAATCTTCTTACTATTTAAACTAAAAATACATAGACAATTTTCGTTACGAGCATTCTCAACAGCTCATCTTAAGCGTATGCTAAAATATTCGTTACCAGTCATACCAAGCTCGATCTCTCTATGGATTACAAATCTATCCGATCGCCTCTTAGTAACCTGGTTCCTCGGTGAGGCGCTAAATGGCATATACGCAGCTGCCTGCAAAATTCCTAACATCTTTGGGACATTTTATAATGTATTTAACTTAGCATGGACGGAAATCGCAGCTCGTAGCATCAAAGAAAAAAATATTTCAATATACTATAGTAAATTGTTTAGAGCTCTCTTCACATTCCTTACAGGAGTATTGTTGCTAATAATCCCATTATCACCAATAATTTTCAACCTTTTAATTAACGTAAAATTTATTGATGGGTACAACCAACTATTTATTCTATATCTAGGAATATTCTTCAGTTGCATAGTCTCATTCTATGGTGGTCTATATGTTGCCCTCAAAAAGACCGGGCAAGTTGGGCTCTCCTCTCTAGCCGGGGCAATACTTAATGTAATTATCAATATACTTCTCATCAAGCATATCGGGCTCTATGCTGCGAGCATCTCCACATTTCTATCGTTCTTTGTTATTGCAATTTACAGATATGTCCAGCTCAAGAGATACATCAGTCTAACTTATAATTCTTTAGAGATTGTTTCTGGGATAGCGTTGCTTGTACTTGCTGGCATTACCTTCTATCTTAACTTTCCACCTTTGAATATAGCCACTATTATCATTGCCATATTCTATAATATACACTCCAACGCTATCCTAAAAATAATCTGGCAAAAGCTACAAAAGGTCAAACAAAGTAAACTTATAAAACACTAATCTCTGTTTCTTACTCCAATTACCCTCTTCTCTAAACAATAAATACGCTCTTTCAACTTCAGTGCGCGAAAGATCCTGTCGCGCACTGAATCTATGCATAAGCACAACACATAGATTCCAAATGCCACTCCAAATATTGCGACAAGCTCAAGCCAAACTGGAAGGCTCGTTGTCAACCAAACGAATTTCCCGCTAATTACCCAAGACCTAAAAAAGACATCCTCATGTATCACATATACCCCAAACGTCAAAGACGAAATATAAGTTATAACCCCACCTACTGCCTCCTTGATTTTTAGCCCCGAGAAGAATAATAGCAGGCACAAACTCATTAGCACAATAATTGGCGAAGTGTAGGTAATAACGAACTGTAGTGCATTCACTTTACCCGCAGACACCAAAACATTTCTTAAGACTAACCCCAACAACGTCAATAGGAAAAACACTATTATAAGCTTGCTCTTCTTGACGCGCTGTAATAAGGGGTATCTTTTACAATATCCCCCGAGCAAATACAGTATAACCAGCCACGGTAATGAATAGCCCCTGTTTAAATTAAATACATCTGTTCGGAATACCAACGGCAATACAGAAGATAGCAACAGCAGGAGTGCCAGAACCATACTCAAATCTTTCTTGCTCATTTTATCTAGAGCGATGTTTAAAATAGGCATCAAGAAAAATAGCCCAACATAAGCAGTCGCATACCAATACTGATTTGTCATAATAGGGAAGAATGCACCCCCTCCACGTATCTACGGAAACGGCATTAAGTTTAAATAATGTCGCAATAGATACAAAGAGCACCGTATAGAAAATTGTCCTTAACCACAACAAGACGACATTCGTATACTTATATCTCCCGCCCACATACCCGGAAGCAAGAGCATAGCAGTTTACCGCACAACAAGTAGCTATTTCAATAAACCACGCAACTTGGTATTGTGGAGAAAACTTATCAGCCGCATTTAGGCCTCCTCCATGCGCCAAAACATGAACAACTACAATCATAAACATCGATAAAATTTTTAAGGCATCAATGCCATAATCACGCTTTACTGTTTTTAGTTCATGCATACTATGTACATTATACCACTATAACTCAAAGCCGGATTATGGCATTCTAATGGATATACAGACGCGCTCGTCCATAACTGCACTGTATGATATAATATACTTCATGAACATCCTCATTACTGGCGCCAACGGCATGCTGGCCCAAGCCATCAAAACCAAATTTTCTAATCCTGAAAACACCTTATCTTTGACCGATTCGCACGATCTCGACATCACTAATTCTGAGCTAGTAGCTAAAACTATCGCCGAGCTTAAGCCCGACCTCATCATCAATTGTGCCGCCTACACTGCAGTCGACAAAGCCGAAGAGCAGACCGGGCTCGCCGAAAAAGTTAACGCCGATGGCCCAAAGAATCTCGCCATTGCCGCACGAGCAAATGATGCTATACTTGTACATATTTCTACTGACTATGTCTTTGGTGGCAACAAGCCTATCACCGAAACTTACTCCGAAGATGACGAAAAGACTCCAACTTCTGTCTATGGCAAGACTAAACTTGCCGGCGAACTCGCTATTATCGAAAACTGCGACAAATACTACATCTTCCGCACCGCTTGGCTCTACGGCGAAGGTCAGAATTTTGTCCGTACTATGCGTGAGCTTGCCAAAACCCATGATACCGTAAAAGTCGTTAGCGACCAACACGGCAGCCCCACCTACACCGAGGATCTTGCTAATATTATTTATCAAACCGTTGAAAACAAATTACCCTACGGCACTTATCATGCTACCAACCAAGGTTTTACCACTTGGTTTGAATTCACTCAGAAAATTTACGAACTTACCAATACCAAATGTGCCGTTCAGCCAGTCACTAGCGAAGAGTATCCCACAGTCGCCGAGCGTCCCAAAAATTCCCAACTTAGCAAGAATAAGCTATTACAATACGGCATCATTATCCCTACCTGGGAGGATGCTCTAGAACGTTATTTAAAAAAGGAGCAAGCCAATGATTAATCGCAAAGGAATTATCTTAGCTGGTGGGAGCGGCACTCGACTCTATCCGCTTACTCTCGCCATCTCTAAACAAATCATGCCGGTCTACGACAAGCCGATGATTTATTATCCACTTTCTGTTCTTATGCTCGCGGGAATCCGTGAAGTACTTATTATTACTACCCCGCGTGACAATGAAACTTTTCGCAATCTCCTCGGCGATGGCAGCCAATGGGGAATGACTATCGAATACAAAGTTCAAGAACATCCTAATGGGCTCGCCGAAGCCTTCATTATTGGTGCTGACTTCATCGGTAATGACAACGTTGCACTCATTCTTGGCGATAATCTTTTCTATGGAGAAAACTTGCAAAAGATTCTTACCAAAGCTTCTAGTCGCGATCAAGAATCTACTATTTTTGGCTACCGCGTAAACGACCCCCGCCGCTACGGCGTAGTCGAAATTGATGACGCCGGCAATGCGATTTCTCTAGAAGAAAAGCCTAGCAACCCCAAGTCTGAGTATGCTGTACCTGGTCTCTATTTCTACACTAATGATGTCATTCAAATCGCTAAATCTATTCAGCCCTCCGCTCGTGGCGAGCTTGAAATCACCACCGTAAACGAAATCTACATGAATATGTATCGCCTCAAAGTCGAGAAGCTCGGACGTGGCATGGCCTGGTTTGACACTGGTACCCATGACGCCCTCATTGAAACTGCTCAATTTGTTCAAACTATCGAGAAGCGCCAAGGGATGCAAATCTGCTGCCCCGACGAAATTGCTTATGAAAACGGTTGGATTCGTCGTGACCAGCTCAAAAAGCTCGCCGAACCGTTTCTCAAAACTAACTACGGCAAGTTTCTTAATGATATCGCAGAAGGGAAAGTCTAATGAGCAAATTTGAACGCACTAATACAAATATTGAAGGTCTCTGCGTCCTCAAGCCTACCATATTTGAGGATAATCGAGGATATTTCTTCGAGTCATACAACGCTAATGATTTTAGAGAAGTTGGCATCGAGAATATTTTTGTTCAAGACAACCAGTCTAAATCGAGTAAGGGTGTGCTCCGCGGACTGCACTATCAAATACAATACCCCCAGGCAAAGCTCGTGCGCGTGCTTAAAGGTGAAGTATACGACGTCGCTGTAGATCTCCGCCCAGGTTCGCCAACTTACGGTCAGTACCATGGCGTAATTTTATCTGCCGAGAACAAACTACAATTCTTTATCCCACGCGGATTCGCCCATGGCTTCTTGGTATTGTCCGATGAAGCTGAATTTACTTACAAATGTGATGACTTTTACCATCCTGACGACGAGGGTGGCATTATCTGGAATGACCCTGGTATTAATATCAAATGGCCATTTATAGATAATTTAATTCAATCCGATAAGGACCAAAAATGGCCAACCTTGGCGGAAAGGGACAATCAAAATGCATAATATTCTCGTCACTGGCGCTGCTGGCTTTATCGGTAGCAACTTTGTTCAGTATTTTATCCAGAAACATCCTGATTACCATATTGTCGTACTAGATAAGCTCACTTACGCTGGGAATATTCACAATCTCGACCCTGTGGCCGACCAAATTACCTTTATTCAGGGCGATATTTGCGATGTTGAGCTCGTTACACGGATTTTTAATGAACAAGAAATCAACGGCGTAATCCACTTTGCCGCCGAAAGCCATGTCGATAATTCCATCAAGACACCGTTTATTTTTACTCAGACTAATGTACTCGGCACACACACTTTACTCGAAGTTGCCCGCCGAATCTGGGGAGAGGGCAGTCCTAATAAATTCATACACATTTCTACGGACGAGATTTTTGGCACATTGGCACAACTACCACAAAATCTCGAGTTGCCACATGAGGATTATCTGCAAAAAATGGCAGCTTTTGCCGAACTACCTGAATCTGAACGCCACAAATATTATTTCTACGAGAACCATCAGATCGCGCCCAATAGTCCATATTCTGCCTCTAAAGCTGGCTCAGACATGATTGCCCGCGCCTATTTCGAAACCTTCAAAATGAATGTTAATATCACTAACTGCTCCAACAATTATGGACCTTACCAGCATAACGAGAAACTGATTCCTCATACAATTAAGCTTGCGCTAAATGACGAGAAAGTACCTGTTTATGGTACAGGCGAGAACGTGCGTGACTGGCTCTATGTCGAGGACCATTGTAAGGCTATCGACTTAGTCTTCCACAATGCTCCCGCCGGCGAGCGCTATTGTATCGGCGGACATAACGAAATGCATAATATTGACATCGTCAAATTAATTCTGCGTCATTTAGGTAAATCTGAAGACCTAATCGAATCTGTCACCGACCGCAAAGGCCACGACCTACGCTACGCCATCGATCCGACTAAAATCTCCCGCGAACTGGGATGGTATCCTGAGACCAGTTTCAACCGGGGAATTATCAAAACGATTGATTGGTATTTAGAGCATAAAGAGTGGCTATAAAACTCACGCTTTTGCTTTTTAAGTTACACATCTGGAGCCACGATTATTTCGTTGCCATCCCCAACTTTAAGCGCTATAATAGAACGTAGAATTATTTTGCCAAAAGTTAAGCAGGGGAGTATTATGCCAGAGTCTAAATCAAATAGTGCTAAGTCAACCGCCAAAAAGCGTCCAGCTGGGAGCAAATCAGCCCCCAAGAAGTCTACTCCTAGCAAGACTCCCAACAACAAATCCGCCAGCACCAAAAAACCGGCTAGCGCAAAAGCCGCACCCAAAGGTCAGCGCAAAATTTCCGATATCTAGCAACCAACCAAAACATCTTCGGCTTCCACGAAAAAACCCGCGACTAAAGCTAAAACTAAAACCAACACCAAAAAGCCCGCTACCAGTAAAGTCATTGATTCTTTTACGGTACCAGTTAGTCGTAGCAAAACGACTGCTGGCAATACCGACATGGACTGGTCCGACCTTGAGAAAAGCGTCGAATCTTACGACTCTCCTACCGAAGAACTTTCTCAAGCTAAGTCTAAGAAATCACAGAAATCCAAAAGAAAAGCCAAAACCGAACGCGCAGCACAACCTAAAACTAAATCGCATAAAATTTTCCGCATCATTGGCATTATCCTCGCCGCAATTCTCAGCCTCAGCACCATCGTACTTGGTGGCATGGTTATCTCTATCAATCTCTTGCCAGAAAAGTATCTCATCCCTGCGATTATCGTCCTAGTTGTCCTCGCACTTGGACTAAGCGCCGCTATGGTAGCGCGTCGCATCAAGCCTGCCATCAAAGTACCTGTCTTCGTAGTCTCCACCCTATTTAGTGTCGTATATATCATTGGAATCGTCTACCTCAACCAAACTTTTAACTTCTTTAGTAGTCTGCACGGTCAAGATTACATCAGTGAAGAATACTACGTACTGGTCGAGAAAGATTCTAGCTACCAGAACATTCACGATTTACGTGATCAAACTATTGCTACCTATAATGAAGACATTCCTGTTTATCACGACGCCATCAAACAACTCAACGCCTTCGTTAAAGCCGATCTTAAGGACGTTGACGCTATCAATGCCCTAGAGACTAGTCTCACTAATCACGAGGTTGAAGCGACTTTCATTAGCGCCGTTCACCTCGCCATGCTTGACGAAGTCGCCGCAGAAAGTAGTACAAAAGCTAAATTTAGCGACACCGTGCGCATTATTCATACGATTGAAGTCAAAGTTGCTGCCGATACCGCAGCCGACCATCCCGACATCGATATCGCCACCCAGCCCTTTACAG
>X19_European_Ground_Squirrel__coassemble_7_pt1 | contig 24798 bp, 23 predicted proteins | sample X19_European_Ground_Squirrel__metabat2_high_PE_007 | metagenome-assembled genome bin X19_European_Ground_Squirrel | reverse complement strand
CACTAATCCTAATTTATCCGAATCGGCAACTATGATTCAAATCATGAGGTCGAGTTAGCCCCAGAAAAGTCAGAATTTGAATTCAATACCCCACTAATTATCAAAGCAATTAATCCTGGTTACACTGAAGACAAAGTTCGAGATGTCGGCGAACTTGTAGAATTACAACTTACTACCGACAATTTTCCGTTTTCGCTCGCCGGCTATGCTCTGCGCTACGTTAACAGTAGTGGTAAGAGTACTACCTTGTTTGAGTTTCCAGAGGGTAGTTCTATGGTCGGCGAGTTTCTCCTCTTACGCCTGGCTCGCACAGCAAACGCCGAAAGTGCGGACGCCACCTACTCTACTACAATTGCAATGTCAGAGGGAACTCTACAACTCTGGCAAGATGGCAAAGTTGTAGATGAAGTTTGCTGGGCCAAATCCGATAGTTGTTTGGAACCCTTTACTAGTGAGCAGCCAACTACACTTGTGCGAGACTCTACGGATGGTGAATTTAGACATCAGGCAAGTTATAACGCACACTATATCATAGGCCAGCCATCCCTATTGTTGCCCGTGCCAAGTACTAATGATACGACTAAACCTCAGCCTGGCGATGAGCCCCAGTCTGGTGACGGAACTACTTCTAGCACTAATCCTAACATTTCTGGGGCTCCAACTGGACCTACCGAAGTCACTCCTACGCCAGATAATATAGATGAAACCACCACGCCAGCAGAGAATAAGTGTCAAGGTATTGAATTCACTGAAGTGCTGAGCTATTACGCCACGGAAAAATCTGAACAGTTTATCGAACTTTACAATGCGGCTAATGATGCTATTGATTTGTCGTATTGTCGGGTGCGTTACAAAAAGAAACTTTATCCTCTAGCTGGGCTGATAGCGCCCGAGGGCTATAGTGTGTTTCGTCCTAGCTCGGCCAAACCAGCTTTTACTTTAACCAAGAACCCCAGTCAATCCAATGAAATTGAGCTTTTAGACACTAATGACGAAGTAATTGATGTCCTGATTTATGAACATGGACAAAAGAAAGCGGTGAGCCTTGCCAAATTTATTGATGAAACCAACACGGAAATGTGGGAAAAGACCTATGCACCGACTCCTGGAGCCAGTAACGTTTACCAAGAGTTTCGCACTTGCCCCGAAGGTAAAGTAATCAATGAAGCTACAGGAAATTGCATCAAAGTTACTTCTACGGCTATTGTGAAGCAAAAAACTTTAAAACAGAACTCAACCGGAGTTGCTCCTTGCCCCGAAGGTAAATATCGCAATCCCCTGACGGGCCGTTGCAAACAAATTGAAAGCGGGGCTAACGGTGAGCTTAAACCTTGTGCTGAAGGCTATGAACGCAACCCTGAGACTAAGCGTTGTCGTAAAATTAAGTCAACTAACGATGGTGAAACTTATGCGTTGGTGCCGACAACTTATTCCGACAAGAAAACATTTGTTGGCCTTGGTGTAGTGTTGCTGCTAGTTGGTACTGGTAGCGTATATATAGTTCTACAATTCCGCCATGAAATTGCCCGTGCGGCTCGCAAATCCCGCCAGCGCCTCTACCACATTCGCAAAAACTTGGTCGCGTGGTGCACTCGCTTTCACCGGCACAAGTAAACCTAGCTCTTGATAATGGCGCAATACAGGCAAGGTCTTTTCACGATACTCGTTAATGCGGTTTTGAAATATCTTCGGGTCAGCATCGTCAGCTCGTAGCCCACGGTCCCCCAAAAGCTTAGCTGCTTCCCAACGTTCAATAGCATCTTCTTCAGACAATTGTAACATTATGACTGCCCGGATAGGGTGGCCACTTGATTTAGCTATACTCATCACTTGATCTTCTTCACCCTTCCAACGACCGATGGAGGACAATATCAACGGGTACTCCCACAATTCTTTCTTTTCAAAGTATGGTAATACCCAATCATAAAACAAGTTTGACGGCATCAAATTCCCATTATCAGTAATATTCTGCTGGGTGGATTGTTCCAAGGCGCGCACGATAACCCCCGAAGAGAGGAATTTTGCTCCCAGAGCCTCGGCTAAGCGTATGCCCACGGTGTCCTTACCGCTCATAGGCAAACCGAAGATATTAATACTGCCCGTCCCGAGCCAATTTTTGATGGTTTGTAGCTGTTCTTCCATGGCAGTATTATAGCACATTCTGCCAAACAACTTGTGGAAAACTTAGCTTGCCAGAAAATAGCAGTCTTGCCAAAAGAGTGCTAATTCGCTATAATATACAGTATGAAACTGAGTCAACGCCAAGAAGGAATTCTCTTTGCTATTATTGAAGAATATGCCGAGGTTGCTACCCCCGTTGGTAGCGTGACTTTGGCCAAGCTTTTTAATGTCTCATCAGCAACTATTCGTTCTGAGATGGCTCGCTTGGAGGAGTTTGGTTACATCGCTCAGCCCCATACTTCCGCAGGACGAGTTCCGACTGACGCAGGCTATCGTTATTACGTGAACACTTTATCAGAAAATCCCGCGGCCGCACATACTATTGACCAATTACGAGGTGACTCGCATGAGGTTTATTCGCCAGAGCGTAGTAATCGAGTACTTGAAGTGCGGATTAGTTCGCAAGCGCGTGCTGATTTTGCGATTCGGGGCGCAGTTGATTCTTTAGTTGAGCTTACGGGTAACTTGGGCTTGGCTACAATCGGCGAGCAACTTTATATTTCCGGCATCTCACGGCTCTTTACCCAGCCCGAGTTTCTAGATAGCCGGCGTGTACAAGGTGTTGCTGAGCTACTAGACAATCTCGAGCCTTGGTTGCGTGAAGCTGCCCCTGGGCAACCACTTAATATTTTTATCGGTCAAGAGAACCCTATCGGCAAAACCTCCCAAGTGTCATTGATTATTAGTCGCTTTAGTTCGCCCTATTCAGACCGAAGTTACATTGGCGTACTTGGGCCAACTCGTCAGAACTACGCCAAAGTTATGGCTCTAGTCAGTCAAGCTGGAACCATGCTGGAATCAGCTTTAGCAAGTTAAACAAGGAAGAGGTAATATGAAAAAGAACCAACCCACACCAGATCACTCCAAGGCCGATACTTCACCCGCCGCGGCTCCTGCAGCCGATACTCACGTTTCAGAGCCCACCACCGAACCAGCCGCAGATACTACTACCGACAAATTTACCGAGCTTGTGAACGATTTGCAGCGGACTCGCGCCGATTTTGAAAACTTCCGCAAACAAGTTGAGGCGCAGAGAGCTCAGGCTATGGAGGCTGCACGCTATGACACGGTAATTAAGTTCCTTCCGCTGGTAGATGATCTTGAGCGTGCACTCGAAACCTACCCTGAGCAGCTAGCTCCGTTACGTAAGAGTTTTACTAAGAGCCTGCAATCACTCGGTCTAGCAAAAGTGGATTCTCAGCCCGGTGTGGAATTTAATCCTGATTTTCATGAAGCTGTCTCTATGGAAGATGGTGATGGTGAGGTCGAGGTAATTGCTGAAACCTTGCGTCCAGGCTACCTTTATAATGGTAATGTTATCCGTACTGCTATGGTAAAGGTAAAACATTAGTTGTAGACCTTTTCGCTCACGCTAAAAAGTGCTACAATACAAAGTATGAAGGGTTATGATGGGAAAGTTCTAGCTCGAATCGCACGCCGTGTACGCGCCTGTGACTACTTGGTAGTAGCGCAGTTGTTCCTGCAAAGTGATTTTCTTTTAGAACGTAAATTGACTCCCGAAGACATTAAACCTCGACTGCTAGGCCATTGGGGTACTTGCCATGGAATTAATGTTGCTTATGCCAACTTGCGTTCATATTATAGCCATGAGGATCAGTTTGCGCCCGTTTCGCCTTCTGATTCGGCGCAGTCTTTTGATCCGTTCAAAGTTCAGGCGGCACCCGTCAAAAAAGACGACTATGTTCCCGATAATCGAGTGGTAGATCCCAATTTTCATTTCATTTTGGGTCCCGGGCATGGGTTTCCAGCGTTGCAGGCTAACCTATTTATCGATGGCGATCTTGCGCAAGTTGACCCCAAGGCTACGCCAGATCTCAATGGTATTAAGTATCTTTGTCGCAATTTTTCTTGGCCTGGGGGGTTTCCATCCCACTCTAGTCCAATGACTCCAGGTGTAATTTGTGAGGGCGGGGAATTAGGTTACGCCCTTGGTGCAGCCTATGGCTATGCTCTCGGGCATCCAGAACGTACCGTAGCAGTCATGTTGGGAGACGGTGAGCTAGAAACCGCTTCAGCCTTAGCCTCGCTAAACCTAGTTAAGTTGCTCGGCAACCATCGTGCCAACGGTCAGGTCATCCCAATCTTACATCTCAACGGATATAAGATTTCGGCACCAACGATTTACGGTCGTAAATCCGAGCGCGAGCTACACGAGCTAATCCGGGGCTTTGGTTATACGCCAATTGCAATTGAGGATGATGCTGCCGAAACTTTCCAAGCCGCCATGGTTCGTGCAGAGAAGTATGAGCACCCCTTCCTAGTCCTCCATACCGAAAAGGGTGCTACCGGCCCAGAAGAAATCAATGGCAAAAAAGTTGCTGGGAATTTCCTAGCACATCAAATCCCGTTGCCAGATGCCAAGACTAACCCTGACGAGCTCAAGATCCTCAACGATTGGTTGGCGAGCTATCATTTCTCCGAATTATTTGACCCTGAGAAAGGATTTAGAATATGATTGATGTAGTAGAGCATCCCGGTAAGGAAAGCTTCTCCCCCGCCAAGACAATTGGTAGCGTGATGGCAGATTATATGTCCAAGCACGATGATTTCTATCTATTTTCACCCGATGAGACGACTAGCAATAAGCTTGATGCAGTTTTCGAAGTTTCTGGTCGAGCTTGGGATTTACCACGACGCAGTTTTGACTTACCGGAATCTGTTGATGGGCAAATCATCGAGCTTCTATCGGAGAATGCGCTCTTTGCTTGCATGGTAGGGTATCTTATCTCTGGTGGTAGTGCCATGATGACGAGTTACGAAGCCTTCTTCAGCATTATAGCAGCGCAGATTTTGCAGCATTTGAAGTTTCTAGAGCAATCAAAAACAGTTAAATGGCGTCCGGCTTATCCAGCTGTCAACTTGCTTTCTACTAGCACTTGTTGGCGACAAGACCATAATGGCTTTACGCATCAGTCTCCAGCGCTGATTTCGCTACTCCTCGGGTTGCCGAGTAAGCTTAGTAATTGTCTCTTTCCACTAGACGATGTCGCGGCAGAGTCGGCCTTTATCTACATGGTCAACTCCACTAATGTTGTTAACCTCACAACATTCAACAAAACCGATCAACCCCGTTGGCTCGACTCGCATCAAGCGGATACTCAGTTTAGTCAAGGTGGTGCCATGATTTTGGATACCGTATCCGATGAGGGCGAGCCAGATTATGTCTTTGTCGGCGTTGGTGACATTGTTTCTAACGAGGGAATTAAAGCCCTAGAAGTCCTGCGCCACGATTTCCCTGAGAAAAAGTTCCGATTTGTGAACATTTCAGCTTTGTCTTACAATGCTATTGGCACCATAGAACATCAGCTCGCGCAGGATGATTTCGAGCGGATTTTCACTAAGAGTTGCCCCATTATTGTCAACTTCCATGGTTATCCTGCGGCATTGCGGCAAATTTTGACGAATTATACCGAAAGTAAGCGGCTTCACATCCATGGGTTTATGGATCAGGGCAGCACTACGACGCCATTTGAAATGTTACGCCTCAATCACGCCTCACGCTATGATCTCGCAATTGAAGTTGCCAAACTTGAGCAAAGGTCTGATCTAGTCGAGCAGTACCAAAAGGTTATTGACGATAATACTACCTATGCCCATGAGCATGGGATTGACCAAATCATTTAGCTATATTATAATATGGTAATGGATTTATTAATTACCATTATAATTTTGTTAATTTTGGCGGAAACTACAGTTTTGACGATTAAATCGAGTCAGAAACCGCTTATTACTAGCAACCAGAAGCGTAAAGTCTATGTCGATACCTCGGCTCTAATGGATCCACGCCTTTTGGCAGTAGCACAGACGGGCTTTATTGGCGATGACCTAGTTGTCCCGCGGAGCGTGCTCCAAGAGTTACAGTTGCTTGCCGACGGCAAAGACCACGAGAAGCGTATGCGTGCGCGGGCTGGCTTAGACCAGGTGCGTGAGCTCGAGCGGGTGGTCTATTTTAACCTTACGATTCTAGATGACAATCCTGAGCATACCCTTGTCGATAATCGATTACTTGAACTAGCCAAGCAGAACCGTGGCGCCATTCTTACGAATGACTTTAATTTGCAGAAGGTAGCCTCGGCTGAGCATATTGATGTGCTTAACCTCAATGCGTTGTCGCTTGTTTTGCGGCACGAATTTCTCCCAGGGGAGAAAACCAAAGTCCGGTTGGTGGCCGCAGGTAGTGGTGACGATCAGGGTGTCGGCTATTTGCATGATGGCACCATGGTAGTCGTGGCTGGTGCTGGTAAGCATATTGGCGAAGAAGTTGAGGTGGAATTCATCCGGATTAATCAGACCGCCGCTGGTACGATGATGTTTGCTAAATTGCTCAAATCACCTTTGCCAAAGCCGGTAAAGCCACGTAAGCCTACCGTTTTAGCATCAAAGTCGCAAGTTAAGAAGCCTCGAACTCTAGCTAAACCTACCAAAACTCGAGCCACCACAAAGACGACCCGAGCTAAATAGGTTAGGCTATTATCGCCTAGTGGCTGGCACTTCCACTCGAAGTGCCAGTATTGCTAGATTTATCAAAGTTGGTAAAAGCCTTCTTGACGACCCTTCCGTCACTATCGGTTAGCTCTACAGTCACGTTTGATTCGAGACCAGTTACGCTATAGATTAAACCTTTCTCCAGAATCTCACTCGTGATACTCTTGTTGGCTGCTACCTGCCCATCAACTAAGATACGATAACTCTTGAGCGGGCTTGAACCTTCAGTAAAGTTAATCTCAAGGCGATCTTCATTACCAGTAATGCGTCGGGTGATAGAAATCTCCGCATCAAAGGCTTCACAGGTATCCACTTCGTCATAGTTGTACCCTTCCGGAGTATTCCAAACACCGCTGTCAGTTAGTGGATCCACGTACTTCGTCAACTCAATTTCTATGCGCTGGCTTTCTGGAGTACATTCGGCAGCACGCAAACCGTTTCGCTTGTTGAAAGCTACAGTTTCTTTCACAATGCCAGATTTCTTGTCATTGTACCAGCTTGGCCAAATATCCGTCTTGCCATTAACTGTGAGGGTCTGAATGCCGGCAGGCTTAGTCGGTTTGTCGCCCGACTTCCATTTACCTTCTTGGGCATACAAATTCTTGTGAACATTGCTCATATAGCTATTTACGACAATCCGCGTAACGTTATTGCTACTACTGCGCAGTCCAGAACCATCATGATTACCATTCCAGACCGTCGTTGCTACCGCCGTAGAGAAACTTGCCATCCAGAGGTCCTTAGCCACGGCGCTATTAGAAGTCGTAGAAGTACCGGTCTTAGTCCCAGTCCACACCCCGTTGATTACGAAGCCTGGCGCTGACCCACTTGCACCAAAGACCAATTGTCGGGCTGAAGCATCGCCAAGAATATCGGCAATCTCATAAGCGACCTGATCGTCTATTACTCGTTCACCCTCAACGTCTTGCCAACTCTCCAGCACTTTACCATTCGGGTCTTTCACCTCCAGCACGTAGGCTAGCTCCTTATATAACCCACCGCGCGCAATTGAAGCATAAGCGTTGGCATGCTCAATCGGCAAGACTGTACAACCACTACCAATTGCCATCGAAAGCCCGGCGTTGTTATTGTCAGAACAGTAATTCTTGTCGCCAAGACCGTGGAGGATTTCCAAAGCGTTATCAATTCCGACAATGGCGAGGGCTTTGGCCGCAGGGATGTTGAGTGAGTTACCAAGCGATTGGCGGATAGTAACGTTACCGTAAAACTTGCCCGTAAAGTTACGCAGGGCACAACTACCTTGATACCCACCACAGTATAATTTGTCGATATTCTCATCCTTGAGCACCGTACCGGGGCTATAGACTCGATCACCAGTGAGAGAGAAGAGCGGTGCATAGTCTAGCAAGGGCTTAATGGACGAACCCGGCTCCAAAGGGGAAGTTGCAGCATTCACTTCACCGTAAACGGGAGTTTTCCAATCCACCGACCCCACCATTGCAATAACCTGTGCCGTCTCGACATCTACCGATGCTAGAGCGATGTTGTCGCTACCATTACTCTTCAGGTTTTTTGCTCCCTCAGCCACGGCTGTCTCAGCCATCTCTTGAGCACGATAGTCTAACGTGGTTTTGATAGTGTAACCACCAGTACGCATCGTTTGAATGCCATATTTCTCCTCTAGCTGTTTCTTTACTTCCATCACGAAGTGTGGAGCTTTAATATCGTCATACTGTGTGGACTCGGGCAAAATTTGATCAAGAATTGGTACCGCCTTGGCTTCTGCCGCTTCTTCAGCGGTAATATACCCCATTTCCGCCATCACATCAAGCGTCTTCTGCTGGCGCGCAATCAGAGCTTCATTGCCCGGCTCGTAATAGGGGTTGAGATAAGCAGGATTGTTTGGAATCGCCGCGAGCAGAGCTGACTCTGCCAAATTCAAATCTTTTGCACTTTTGCCAAAATAGGTCTGAGCTGCACTTTCAATACCGTTTCGACGCCCACCATAAGGCGACTCATTGAGGTACATCGTAATAATCTGCTCTTTGCTGTACATCTTCTCGAGCTCAATCGAGAGAATCAACTCTTTCACCTTGCGGGTAATACCACCACGATTTTCGCTCGCTGCCTCATCAGAGAAGTAAATCTGCTTGATTAGCTGTTGCGTCAGAGTTGAACCACCCTGCACACCTTGTCCGGTCAAAGTTGAAATTGTCGCGCGAATTAGAGCGCTGATATCCACTCCGGGGTGACTGTAGAAATTGCGGTCCTCAATCGCCACTGTTGCCTGGCGCACATAGGTAGAAATTTGGTCGCCGTCCACCACTAGACGATAGTCGGCATCACCCTTATCTTCCCAAAGCACTACGCCATTACGGTCGAGGTAAGTATTAACGGTTTCAGAGATTGTCAAGTTGTTCAGTTGGATTTCCTTAAGTTGGCTCTTGAAATAGACAAACATCGCCCCTACGGCGATAATTCCTACCAGAATCATAGCGGCAAAAATCTTGCCAATCCGCTTCAAGCCTTCCTTAGTAAACCAGTAAGCCTTAATTCTTTCCCAACGAAAATGTGCAAAAAACCGGGCTGGTTGCTCCTTAGGTAGAGGTCGCAAATTAGCCGACTTGTCAGCCTTTTTATTGCTAGCCTTGCGCTTGCCTACATTTGCCACCTTGCTTTGAGCCGACTTCGCCAATTTTCGCGTGCGGTCCGTCACCAAGCTTGAATAAACCCCCATCTTTCCCCTGTTACCAGAGCTCTTATTCGCAGTTTTACTCATGGATTAATTATAACACAAACATCATCAAAACTACCATACCCGGCGGGTAATTGTCATTTTGTTGTCACTTTCAGCCTACATTACCACGGCAAACTTATTCTTGCCGCGTTTCACGATAGCAATCTGGTCTACCGGTATATCTTCGCTTACTTTAACGCCATTCACAGTAATTGCACCAGCGCTGGCCAATTTACGTGCCTCAGTTTTACTGCTAGCAAGGCCAGTTTTTATCAAAATATCAAACAACTTTTCTCCCATCTGCCCTTTCGCTAGATAGGTGCCAAATTCCATAATCTCTTCGCCGTTCAGGCTAGTTAAGTCTTCGGTAAACAAACGTTCGCTCAGCCCAATGACAGCTTCCGTCGCCTCTGCGCCGTGTACAACTTCAGTTACACCCTTAGCTAGAGCCTTCTGTGCAATCCGCTGTTCTGGATGCTCGGCGTGTCGAGCCAAAATCGCTTCCAACTCGGGCTTCTCTAGTAGAGTATAGATTTTCAAGAGATACTCTACGGCTGTATCTGGTTGATTAATCCAGAATTGATAGAAGTCAAAAATCGAGGTACGTTCACTTGCCAGCCAAACGGCGTTGCCTTCTGACTTACCAAATTTTCGGCCCGTCGCCGGATCAATAATCAACGGGGTACTCCAGGCGTCAGCCGTGGCATTTTCGAGACGTTTGATTAAATGAATTCCACTTGAACAGTTTCCAAACTGATCCGCCCCACAGAGTTGTAGATCTACACCATATTCGCGGTAAAGATGCAAAAAGTCGTACCCCTGAATCAAAGTATAAGAGAACTCCGCATAAGAGATCCCGCTACCACCTTCACCAATCCGATTCTGCACGAACTGCCGATCGAGGAGCTGAGTCATCGAAAAAGCCTTCCCCACTTCGCGCAGGAAAGCCAGGTAGTTCATATCTTTAAACCAGTCATAGTTATCTACCATTACTAGCTCATTGCTACGCACAATTTTACGCATTTGTGCAGCAATGCAAGCTTTGTTATGTTCCACTTCCTCTAGGGGTTTCAAATCCCGTTCGCCGTTGTCTTTAGGATCGCCAATCTGACCAGTCGCTCCACCCACCAAAAGGTAGGGTTGGTAGCCGTGGCGCACAAAACACGCGCACATCATAGCTGCTGCCAAGTTACCAATCGTCAAGGAATCAGCCGATGGATCAGCCCCCCAATAAAACTTCTTGCTTGCTCGCGTGTTGAGCGTGGATGGGTCTTTGATAGTAGTTTCAGCGCTAAACCCGCGCCAGATCAGTTCTTCCGATAAATTCATAGGATAATTATAACACAGAAGTGGGATTCGTCCGCAGACGAATCCCTAGGGAAGAATTTAGATAAATTAGATTTAATTATTAATTTGCCGCAGCCCCTCATGATAGAAGGGCAGACCTGTCAAGGCAGTTCCCGCCAAGACTACGGTTCGTGTCACAATTGTGACTGCTGCCGCCAGGGCAACATCAACGCCCATATTGCTTAAGCACAGAATCATTACGGCATCGAAGCCACCAATCCCCATCGGTGTAGGAATAATTACGCCAATCGTAATTGCTACTCCCGAGGCGATGATAATTCGTGCAAGAAGCTCCGGATGCCCCATAGACCAGGCAATCACCCAAAAGGGGAGGACTTCCATTAGTGAATAGGACATACCGTACGCAAATGCCTCACCGAACGCACCCTTGTTGCTGAAAGCCAGCATCAGCATCTCGAACAGCTCATTGAGCTTTTTCCAGACAATATTGCCCATCTCGCCTTTGCTTCTAAGCCACTTTAAGACGCACGCCCGTTCGTAAAAGGCGTACATCACTAAGCAGCACCCGAGTATAATCGTGGCAGTCAATATCCAGACAGCTACAGATAACCACATCAGGAATACATACTCAGTTCTGTTTATACTAAGCGCCACCATCACAATACCAATCTCAATCCATTTAGTAGAAATCGAAATCGCGTAGCGGAGCTTAAACAGGCTCTTTGCCTTGGACGTGCGTATGCCCAGTTTCTCCAGCCGAGTGAGAGCATAATTTGTTCCCTGAGTATTGTAGAACGGTAATACCGTATCTACAAAATTGATCTCGTACTGGATAGCACTTAATGTTGAAGCCTTCAGCCCATCCTTTCGTAGATACGGATACCAGATCCTGCCTGCCGAATAGTACATCAGACAGATTGTTGGTATTAGTAGCAATGTCAGTATATTGGCATTCTGTACGTGCTGAATGGCATCTTCCAGCTTTCCGTGGTAAGACAGATATGCTCCTACACAGCCCAAGAGCAAAATTGTCCAGAACAACGTGTTGCATATCTGTTTCTTGTTCATTGTTTTTCTCATTTATCCCTCCTCCTTTCAAGAAACAACTCACTACTTTTATCTAAACTCTTAAAGAACATTCCTAGCCCCGTACTAATAGAGGCAGGGAAATGACCCCCATACTCTCATTATAGCACACATTCCTCAAAATGTCAATGCTAATCGGCTACATGGACGCTAGATTTTCTGTGTTATACTGAAAATATGAAAAAAGTTTTATCATTTGACATTGACCAGACCTTAAATATTGCCAAGACCCCGATCCCGCCCGAGATTGCCGAGCTCCTCGTGCGCTGCCTCGACTATTTCGAGATTTGCCCAATTTCAGGGCAGAAATTTGAGCAGTTTCTGATTCAAATTGTCGATGAATTACAAAAAGCGGGCGTAACTGAGACGCAACTTACGCACCTTCACCTCTTCGTGGCGCAGGGTACGCAATATTATCGTTATAATCTCGACCTGCACGATTGGGAACAGGTTTACAACTACCCCTTGTCCGAGGAAGATGTTGCAAAGATTACAACAACTCTAGAGCAAGCGGCCCGTAAAGTTGGCTACTGGGAAGAAGATAAGCTCCTCCCAGGTGATCAGATTATCGAAAATCGCCTCTCGCAGGTAACTTTCTCGGCTCTAGGTCAAGCTATGGGTACCTCTGAGAAGTACGATTGGGATCCAGATTGCAAGAAACGCGAGGCAATCGTAGCGGAATGCCGCAAAATTTTGCCCAATTTCCTTTATGAAATTGGGGGTACTACCTCTATTAATGTTGCCGCTCCAGGTATGAACAAAGAGTTTGGCATGAAGCATCTCCTCGAGGAGTTAAAAGTAGACAAATCCGAGGTCTTGTATTTTGGTGATATGACACAGCCCGGAGGGAACGACTATCCCGTAGTTCAGATGGGGATCGAGACGATTACGGTGCGCTCACACGAAGACACCGCCTACGCTCTGCGCGGAATTCTCGCCGTACAATAGATAATTACTTCAAAAAGCTAGCCCCAGCTATTGCTGGGGCTAAATACTGCATCAACCTACCGCCACGCATTCTCGTCTGAAGTTGTATTCAAAAGGTCAAGCATCTCGGCCTTTTTGGCTTTTTCGTAGCGCTGCTTCTGTAATTTCTTCGCCAACATTAACAGGCGATCTTCTTCCGCTAGCGAGAGCTTTTCCGGGCGTTGCACGAAATTGTACTCGGCCGGCAAGGAAAAACAGCTACTCCGATAAGCTATAACTACATCCTCTTTCGCTATGTCTTTCCAAGTTTCTGTGGCTACCGTGGTAGCATCGGTGAAGCCTGCTTCACCGATGCTGAGTTCCGGCTTTAATAGCTGTCCGGAAACGTTAATGACAAAGCTACATTCGCAGATTAGATCATCCTCGTAGTGCGATGCTTTATAGCTTGTCAGCTTCGGTGCGGTTTGTGTTCTCTGGCGTTCAACCAGTGGTAGACTACCGAACTGATTTTTCAGAAAACTCCGATAATTGTCCCGAGACATTTTGATATTGTGTGCATTGCTATCAATGATGTAGCGCGGTTTTATCGAATTACTTCGTGGTTGATCCAGATCGCGATATGACAGGCCTAATGGGAAAACGTAATGGTTGTACCGATTGATAATTTCAGACACCTTGGGGTTTCCTAAGTGATAGTGCATCGCTTGGTTTAAGAGTACGTCAGGAACCATGTTTGTGTCCCGAATATAAATATAGCGTGCTTCTTTCGATTCGAAAGTCACATCAAAGTGTGACTTGAAATTTTTTTTCTCATCTCCTAGGACACCTGCCCCCAGTAGTATGTGCGCCTTTTCGCTGAACCCTTCCCAAACGATTTTAGCCAATCCCGGCAAGGGGAACATTCTAGTGACAATGTCATAGTCCGCCCCTTTATTGTCCAGCAAAACTCCAGCCATCGGCAAATGAAAAATTAAGTTTGATCTGCCCAGAGCTCCCCGGTCAGAGCGGCAATCTCTGACACACGCTCCTCCTCTCTCAATGCTCGCTGAATACCTGTGCGTGTAGTGATGGTAGTATAGTTTGAGTTCCGCTTCGCTCATTTTGCGATATTGCATATCATCCCTCCCATGATTCATAGTTTGCAGTAACTTGTATAGGTACTTGCCGTCTTGTGATTGATCCACTACAGATACAGCCTCACAAGAGACTTATACCCTAATTGTAGCACACATTACATATTTTGTCAATAGCACTGGGAAAGCTTTTGCCCCCTAGCGAACTACCAGGGGGCAAAGTGGGTAACTAAGCCGTAACTATGGTGCCGTTAGCGTTGCCATGCACAGCATTCACGATACTGTTTTTCGCATCCAGGGCAAAGACGACAAAAGGGAGCTTATTGTCGCGTGCCAGTGCCGCTGCAGTAGAGTCTACTACCCGAAGGTTTTTGGCAATTACTTCATCAAGACTAATTGTGTCGTATTTTTTAGCCTCCGGATTCTGCTTGGGGTCAGAATCATAAACGCCATCGATATTCTTTGCCAACAACACTACATCGGCCTCTACTTCGATGGCACGTAGTACTACTACCGTGTCGGTCGAGAAGTAAGGGTGACCACTACCCCCAGCGAAGAATACCACCTTACCAGCGGCGAAGCTTTCGTTAACTTCATCCTTGGAGAAAAGTTTGGTAAAACTACCGCAGTTGAACGGGGTAAAAATTTGGGTTTTCATGCCGATACCTCGGAAAACTTCCGACACGTAGATGGAATTCATAATCGTTGCCAACATTCCAATTTGGTCAGATTTGCAACGATCAATCTCGCCACCAGTACGTCCGCGCCAGAAATTACCACCCCCCACAACTATTCCGACTTCTACACCATCGTCTACTAGCGCCCGAATCTGTTGTGCAATCTTGAGAATGGCCTCATGGTCAAAACCAGTTTTCTGCTCCCCAGCCAAAGCTTCTCCACTCACTTTCACAAGAACACGTTTAAACATATGAACTATCTCCTTTCTGTGCGCGTTGACCAATTTTTATGGCTCAGTTAGTAAATTTCTAAGCCAAAGGCCCACCGCACTTATACTGCTAGTCTAACATGAATTGACACTTCTTGCTAGAGAGGGGTTTCAAGTATAACTAATACTGGATTTTGTGCTATAATTAGCTTATGAAATCATATATCGTGGGCAATTGGAAGATGAATTTCTCGGTCGGTGAATCTTCCGTCTATCTACATAAGTTGCAGCAAAAAGTGCGGCAATATCGCAATCTTGAAGTAATTGTGGCCCCATCCGCGGTGGCGCTACAGCCGCTCTCTCTCCAGGTTGACCGCAAAAAGTTGCGTCTAGCAGCTCAGACTGCTAACCCGCACGACTTTGGTGCTTATACAGGCGAGATTTCTTTTACACAGCTTCGAGGGATTGTTGATTATTGCATCATCGGTCATTCCGAACGTCGCCAGCTTTTCCATGCTAGTGACAAAGATATTCGCGCTTCAGTGGCAGCAGCTTTGCGCAATCAAATTACCCCGATTCTTTGCATCGGCGAGACCGAGACCGAGCACACTTTTGGCGAGACTTACGACGTGATTCGTGACCAGCTCCTTGGCGGGCTTTCTGAAGTCTCTACAGAGGAGATTAATAAGGTTATCATTGCCTACGAACCAATTTGGGCCATCAGTACTACGACTGGAGCGCACCTTGCTTCACCCGATGAGATTGGCGATATTGCTCAATTTATCCGGCGTACGCTAAGCGATACTTATGGCGCAACTACTGCCGAAGAAGTTCCAGTACTCTATGGGGGCAGCGTCAACCCTTCCAATGCCGGAGCCTATCTCACAATTCCGGGAATCAACGGTGTATTAACTGGCGGCGCTAGTCTAATTGCTGACCAGTTTGTCGATATTATAGAAATTGCCAAGAAGGTACAAGATTAATGACTCCTACCGCAGATCAATCTGAGAAAAAACTCGCCCCTGGGCGTCGGATGGATTTTGCGCACAATAAGCCTCGACCAGCGGCAGTAACGTCAGCCAAAGCTGCCATCAACGCCCGTTACGCCGAACGTGCCCAGCAGCCTGCACCGAAGCCAGTAACTTCGGCACGGGAAGCGGTCAATGCGGCTTCTAGCCAAGCACGCCAGCATGATACTAAATCCGCTTCAAGTCTACATCATGGCCAAATTCAGAAGAATATTGAGCGTTCACAGCCCTCAGCTTCCGCCTTGCTCCGGCGTGCCCGTTCACCCCGCCCGCCTGTGACGGAAGTGATTGCACGGGATTCCTTTGACCCGCTGGCAGAGCGTCAGCGGCCCGAAACGACTGTGGATACACCCGCTACTCATGAGATTCCAGTAGTGCGAACTTCACTTAAGCTGGGGTCATCCAAGCCCAAAGCGAAGCCAGTCGTTTTGCCTCCGAACTCTCGTATGGCCCGCGTCGCTCGGCCGGTTAACCGACCACAGCCCAAGCAACCGGTAACGCTCATGACGCATCGCTCGCTTGACCCACAGATGGTCCAGCCCGGTTTAATCAAACCTAGGACAAAACTCAAGCCATTGCCACCACAACGCCCTGAACTACCCACCCCGCCAGCTCAGGATAAGAGTAGCGAGCTGGCCGTACAGATTATTGCTTCAGCCAAGAAGACGGCATTGCCGGCTAAAGCTAGCACTCCTCCGGCACAAGCAACGCCTATGCCTAGCAATTCGGGTCGTCGTATGTCGGATGTGCGCAGGCCTACCCGCTCGCGCGTAGCGGCACCGCTCTGGCCACAACCCGTGTCGACTACTCCAGAGGTTGACTCGGTAGCTCCAGCATCAAAGCCAGCTAGGTTCCGTCCCGCACCCAAAGATTACACCCAGCCGGCTCCGGCGCCATTGCCAGCAGATAGTTCCTACGTGATTGCGGCTCCGCCCAAGCTTAATCTTGCCCACGCCCATGAGCAGCCTCATGTTAGCAACCTTGAGGATTATTACGCTCCGCGAATTGCAACCGAAGATGAATCGGCATCAAAGCCAGAGCTTAAAAAACGTCCTGCCGACAATAATCGCTATGCTTTGGGTGGGGAATCGCCCTTTCTTAAAGAAGTTAATGTGGAGAAGCGCCCGCTGTCGGCCAACGCTAAGCCACGACCAGCCGCAGAGACGACTGCCGATAAGCCCAAATCAGGCAAAAGTCGCGGCTCGCGCAAAAATGTTTATGCCAAAAAAGGACGCAAGTCGACTACAGCGCAACATGATTTACCCGAGCGCCCTACGGTCATTATCCCTTCCAGTCGGCGTTCCAAAGTGCCACTTTTCGTGCTTATTGTCGTGACGATTATCCTTGGAGCGGTGGTTGGTGCGGCCGCCTACCTCTGTTTCTTCCAGTAAGTTCCACAAAAAACGGGCTAAACAGCCCTATCTTCCCATTATAGCACAAGTTATCATAAAAGTCAATAGGTGGTGCGAGTGGAGGTAGTCGAAACCTCATCTCAAGTTTGGAAAACTTGCATACTAACCGCTGTACTACACTCGCAAGGCACATCTGGGGTGCCTTGTTGAATCGAAATGGAACCAAATAGCTACGGAGTTCTTCAGAGTTAAACATATTATCTCTGTTTCACCTCTAGCTACATATTCCCGCCGATAACAAAGTGCCCTCGCATACTCGGCATGTTAATATGCCAACATGCCTACCGCAATTATATCATAGAACACCTTGAAAAACTAAAAATCATAAAAAAGAAATCCCCCTAATGGCACTGGAACTTGCTTCAGGGGGATGTTGATTACTTATTTAAGGATAGCTAAGGTAAGGCGGGTAAGAGAGGAGCAAGAGAGGGTGCAAGGTATAGGTATATGGCCTCCAGACTCTAAGGAGTGGAGATATGGCTATACATGCGAATCGAACTCGATTGCACTTTAGCTATGCTGAGAGTTAATTTGCTGATATTTCCGCCCTACTCAATCGGGCCGCAACATTCTACTTCCATTGTAGCATATCTTCAGCTTTGTATTTTTTATTTTTTTTATTCAAATTATGATATAATTACAATATGGAGAATCGCCTACAAAACTTAGATTGCGCCAATATATCTAGTATAGAAGCAAAAGACGAGATTGATCACGTCTTCAAGGTAGCAAAAATCCGCAACTTAGATAATGTAGACGGAATTGCTTTTCGTATGGAAGATTTTAGCCCATACGATTATTCAAAAAAAGGGCATCTAGACAACACGACTAATCCAGATTCGAGAATTGTTTCCTACTATGGCAGACCTTAATGAGATAATAAAAGAGATCAAAGATACTAGTTTTCTCGCTCCGATAGAAATAGTGAGGCGGAAACACCTCAAAGATTTAGCGAAACATACTGGTAGAAACATCATATGCTACTACTCAGGATTTCTAAGCTCACAAACGCACCCTGACGTTGCTATAAATGATAAGGATCTTAATGGCTTTATGACGGTTATTCGTGGCCTTGATAAACAGAAAGGGCTCGATCTTATCCTGCATTCTCCTGGAGGCGAAGTAACCGCAACCGAAGCGATTGGCAACTATTTAAGGAAGGTGTTCGGTAATGACATACGTGTTTTTATTCCCCAAATGTCTATGTCTGGTGGCACTATGTTGGCTTGCATAGGTAAAGAGATTTACATGGGAAAGCATTCTAGCATAGGGCCATTCGATCCGCAAATTAGCGGCATACCTGCGTATGAAGTTATTCAGGAGTTTGAAGAGGCAAAGAAAGACATTATGACAAACCCTGCTTCAATTCCATTTTGGCAGCCCATTCTAAGCAATTATCCTCCAATTTTCATCCGAAGATGCAAAAAGGCGGTCGATCTCTCTGGCGAGGTTGTAAAGGAGTGGCTCAAGAACGGGGATATGTTTAGTGGAGATTCAAAAAAGAGCAAGAAAATTGCTAAAATCTTAGCTAACCTAAACAGCAACAAACATACAAAGATACATTCCAGACATATTGACAGCAATAAGGCAAAAGACTTAGGTTTTAGAGTTGTGGATCTGGAAGATGATAACGATCTGCAAGAGCATATCCTGTCCGTGCATCATTGTTATATCACTACATTCCAAAATAGTAATGCAGTTAAGATTATTGAGAATGACAATGGCACCTCCTTCGTAATTACGGATGATAGCAGCCAGGTTACTTCTACCTAAAACTAATACGACGTGCGCAATATAGTTGACCTCATACACGGTCTACTATCTGCGCCAAGCGTCAACGCCGTAACGCCGTTCTACTCCAACGATCCAACCAACTAATAGAGGTAATAATGGTAGTGTATAATTTTTTGTTCACAGTTTTACAGTAGTGAAACCTCTTATCTTTTTTATGGGGTTTTAGGTGGAGTTTTGCGGGTTTTGCGGCTGAAGTAGGGGTTCTGTGTTGGTTTTCGATTTTTTCTCGCCGCCTTTTAGGGTGGGGCAGTTTTTTTGAGCAAAAACTATTTTTGGCGAGCGGCGGTAAGATAGGGGTATGGCAAGACCAACGAAATATAATCAGGAAGTGGCGGACAAGCTTATTCTTTTTATCGAGCAAGGTTTGACAGTCAAGGACGCTTGCCGTGGGGTTCATATTTCCCCTGATACCTGCTCTCGTTGGCGGCAAAGATACCCAGAGTTTGCTGAGGGGTTTATGGAGGCGTCGAAAAAGCAACTTTGGGGATCGGCAGACGCTCTCGCAAAATACCGCCATTATCGCCCTTATAGGCGAAAGGTGGGTGTTTGTCTACCTGCGCGCCAAAAACCCGTCAGAGAGCCTCTACGAAGCCCACAGAGGGTATTTGAAGCGACGGTGCGACCTCGAACTTGGCATGGCTTACCGCTTGCTGATATGTATGAGCCTGTTAAGAAGCCGAACCAATACTATTATGATCAAAAGCGAAATAGAGTATTCAGGAAAGTTGGCGGAGTGCTACAAAATATGTCTGGTGAGGTTTGGAAACGAAAACAATTGTGTCAATATGACGAGCCTTTCTTTGGTATGGTGATTTAGAGTAGATGATTAGTCTTCATTAGGTTATGTCGCTTGCAGAGCATCTGACAGTTTTCGATGGTGGTTTTGCCACCTTTGCTCCAAGGAACAATATGGTCACCTTCCATTTCTTCGAGCTGATACCTCTCTCCTATGTGCTCGCCATCCTGTTCTTGGTCGCAATATGGACAATGTCCTCCTTGTCGCTCATAAACAGTGCGCTTTGTGGCATTATCAAAAGTCCGTAGATTGAGAGACTTTTCCTGACCATACAGGACATATTCATAAATACCTGCTTTTGCCTGGACCTCGTCGTCCATCATTAAACCCTTAACTCGCTCTTCAAGCTCGTTCGCATCAAAAGTCTGGTCTTTAAAGTCGTCATAGAACCTCCCCCAGTCCAGCCCCTTCATCTCAGATCGATAAACTGGAAACACCGAACGCACCCAAGCAATAATGCTCTCAAAATAGCGCCAAAGGTTGCTAGCGTTAGTGTCTCGCCTGTGTCCAGCCATATATTCCTTTACGTCGCCTTTGCTCGCCCATTTTAATACCTTTGCTAGATAGTCCTGGCGTTCAACCGAACCTTTAAGATAATCTTTACCGAGGTTATATGCGGCGCAATTTGGTTTACTGAAGTGTCGGCGTGCATCGGTTAGCCACTCACCTGTATAAGTGGCATTGAGCATCTCCTGCTCGTTCAGAGCTAAACCGTTGATGTTAATAGTGCGGAACCAATCATATATTTCGTTCTCTGTGCCGTCACATATACAGACCTCTAGTGAATAATTTAAGATTTGCTCTCGCTCATTCTCTGGCAGCGTATCGAAATACATTTTCTCGCCATTTTGATTTGTAATAGCAAACTTGTGGTCGAGATAGCGACAAATGGATAAGGTGCGCTGTTGCCCATCGAGGAGGTCGAAGTGGTCGCCATTTGCGACCCAATACATAATATTCAGAGGTCGTTCGTGCCGAACTGTGTCAATTACTTTACGTTGACGTTCATCGTCATAGATAAACTCACGTTGGTATTTTGGGCGTATATCGAGTTTACCATCAAAACCAACCACACCCTCCCAATCGTGATCTTGGTAGCCATCAAATAGTTGCCTAACGGTAATGTTTTTTCTATTAGTATTCACTTATTCTCCCTTCGTTTGATTAAAATCCTATCGTATAGGCGATATAACACGCCATCCACATCGTCCGCCGTATAGTAAGTATCTTTCTTGCCAGCAGTATATTTCACGAACTCGTCAATGTTCTTGAATAGAACTTCAGCTCCAGTATTTATTTTCGATCCTAGTGCAGTCTTGCCAGTCTTAATGCTATGTTGAACAGCATTGCGATAGCGTTTTGTGGGATGAGATCGTGGGTCAAACTCCTCTCGCCCCGAAGCTAAACCTAAGATTTCAAATTGCGCAGGATTGTAAGTGTCGAGAAATGTAATTGGCACACCCATAATCCCAAAATAATCTTTTGGGATAGTTTTTACTTTATTAACCTCAATGGCGTCATAGTTGTCGTAGTGTGGAAACTTCTCTGGGCTATAGTTCTCATATAAGATCATATCCTCGTGACGTTTGGCGGTGTCAAGGTTCGTCCACCAGCGACAAAGCCCTGACATATTGGTGGTTTCGGTGCCATCTGGTCGGATAAACTTGTTTGGCACAGTGTAGCCGAGCCACACTTCGTTGTTTGCTAAAAGCGGAAACACCTCCTTGTAAGTAATGGCATTCTTATTGCCGATAATTAGAAACTTCTTGCGATATTGTATGAGTTGCTGAATATAATCACGAAAAAGCGAAAAAGGTGGGTTGGTGCAAACAATGTCAGCCTCTTTCAGCAGTTCGATACATTCCGCACTGCGAAAATCGCCACCTTCTTCTAAGTCTATTTTTTCGCATTTATCTTTGCCTGTTATTTCGATACGATATCCTACTCGATGCATTGGATCTAGCCACGCTTGTGTGAAGAGATTGGACTTTATGTAGCGAGTGCAGATGAGCTTCTTCAAGCCGTAATAGTCGAAGTTTAACTTAAAAAAGTCCGAGAACGCACTTTCGGCTGGGTCGTCGCAGTTGCAATACACGACTTTATTCCGAAACTGGTCTCGGTAATGGTTTAATTCCGCTTGAATATCGTCATAACGAGTATAGAACTCATTATCTTTGGCTTTCTTAGCCTTGTCTAATGATATATTTGCCATAGTTTCGCAACCTTTCGTTAATTCGGTTGCTCACCTAGCAAAACACAGGATTGCAGCCGCTTACACTAGTTGCGAAACTATAATTCAACCACAATCGGCGAATGGTAAGCAGGCTGCTTCGCCAGTCCGACTATGGTGAATTATTGAATTATAGTTTCGCAGTTTGATTATATCACGAGACGGCACGCAGATAAAGTCGTGTAATTCACAAACAACAGAGGTTATGATATAATAAACAAAAGGATATTGCGAAACTATGTCAAGGAATGATGGATACAATGACGGTTGGCAGGATGGATATTGGGCTGGTAGTGGATCTGCTTATGATCGGGGTTACGAGGAAGGCGTGCAAGCTGAGCGAGATCGCATTAAACGAGCATGCGACGGTAGTAATAGCTTGCCTACAAGCGAATCGTCAACTTTAGGGTCGATGATTGGCGGATCTATTATTTTAACAATCTTTGGATGGTTCTGGGTTGGACTGATTATATTTCTGTTTTGGATCGGTGGTTGTAGCGGAGAATGGTGGTTTCCGTGGATTTGGCGGATTGCTTTTTGGGCGGGGGTTGGATTTATTGTGCTAATGAGTATAGGAGGGGTAGTAATGACTGCTATGGAAGAGTATGAGGCAAAACACACTCCCGAAAAGCCAGCAGACGACCCCGATATGCCTTGGCATAAGAAGTATCCGCCAGCGGATGTGATCGAAGCGCAGAAAAAGAAGTAGCGCGTTGACAATGAAATTATCAGCATGATAAAACAGGGGTCAAAAAAACAAAAACCTCAACCTTCACTATAGGTGATTTTTTAGCCCACAAAAATCAAGTCTAGACCCTGACAAAAAACCTGGTAAAATTAAAACCAATAGAATCTATACGACAGTTTCAGTCGGGTAGCCAATTCTAATACGACACCTCGGCGAGTTCGCCACCTCAACTTAGACTCCAACGAAATGGAGCGGAAAAGTAGGAGTATTAGAGGTGTCAAAAAACCTGATGTTCCCGCTAAAACAGAAATCAGTAAATATCAAAAACCAATCATTACAGTTAAAGAGGCGAGAAAAATCCTAGGCAAAAAGGCCTCCGATCAGTTATCTAATGAAGCGGTCGGAAGGCTTATCGGCAGCATGACACTTATTGCCGATAGGTTACTAGAATCAAGGTTGGTTCCACAAAACGAAAAGGTGATATAATGGCAAGTATGGATACAATCAAGAGGAGAGCCTTTGGCTACATCCGAGTCTCGACTGAGGAGCAATCATATGGTGGCTCACCTGATGCACAAAGACGAGCTATTCAACAATATGCAGATAATAATTGCATCGAAATTGTTCAAGATGGCTGGTATGAAGATCACGCATCGGGTAAAAATGCTAAAAGACCTGATTTACAAAGAATGCTAAAACGTATTGAATCTGAAAGGGGCAGTGTTGATTGCGTTATTATTTTTAATAGCACTCGTATTTCAAGAAATTTACTCACTTTTTACGGCGAAATTATAGCTCCGCTCCGTAAGAATGGCGTGCAACTACTGTCTGCAACAGAGCATTACGGTGACGAAAATGACCCAATGGGCGATGTTGCGATGGTGCTGGGCGTTATGACTGGGGAAATTGACAACAAACAAAAGTCAATATCGACTAGAAGTAGTATGCGTTCTCTATTCACTGAGGAGGGCTGGTGGATGGGTGGCAGAACGCCGCTAGGGTTCAAAGTAAAGCGGGTGCCAGTTGAAGGAAAACAGTGTGATGGGCATCAAAAGAGCCACGCTATACTTGTTCCAGATAATGCAAATGGTGTTGCAGACAAGATCACTTTTCTGCTAAACAGATTTTCTGAGGGAGATCTGAAGCCCAGTGACTTGCTTGAACTTGCCCAAAAAATGGATATTAGGGGATACAAGGGCGATATTCTGTCACAGAGCACGCTGGATACGATTTTAACAAACGAAATTTACGCAGGTTGGCATAAATCCAAAAGAATGAACGGAGGAGAACCAGTCAAAATGAATTTCGACGGTATCATCTCTAAGGAGACATTTGAGAAGAATCAAAGAATTCTCCGTAGTGATGGACCCCGACCTCATGAAGAAAGTGATAATGCTCTGTATCCTCTGCATAAAACTATCTGCTGTGCTATCTGTGGAGCTGAAATGACAGACGAAGCGAGAGAGGCGAAGATGGCAAAAGGCAAACTTCCATATTTGCGTTCCAGCGCCCCAACAAGTGGTTCAGGCAAGCGCACACCACGTTATAGTTGCAAATGTAAGGGGCACGGCTCGGCACTGGCTTCAGAAGTTCACCAAATTTTTGAAGACTATCTCAAGCAAATTACACCCGAAGAAGGCACAATTAAGCTCTTCAAAGAAATCGTCAAACGCACGGCGCTCAAAAAATTAGGTAATATCAACAATGAAATTGAGAGGCATGAGCAAAAACGAGCAGAGCTATCTACAAAGAAACAAAAAGCTATTGCTGCGATGTTGGACGGCGATATCAGTAAGGAAGAAAAAGAAGAATATGTTTTGGGGCTCAATGTCGAGCGCAATAAGGTTGAAAATGAACTCGATAAGCTGAAACAGGCTCAAATGCTCCGAGAGGCTGACATTGAATATGTCTGCAATTTTATGCGAGATCCAGCTAAGTTGTGGCGAGATGGTGATTTAGAGATCAAGCAAGCTATCCAGCGGATGATTTTTCCAAACGGCATTTACTTCGATCTCAAGAATAAAAAGTGTGGAACCAGCGAAATTAGCCCTCTCTTCTCTGTTATGGACATCAAAAAAGCACCTTCTGGCGCTAATTTGAATGCTCTGGGGTGGGATATCGGGATCGAACCGACGACCTTCTGGACCACAATCAGACGCTCTAACCATCTGAGCTAATCCCACCA
>X19_European_Ground_Squirrel__coassemble_6_pt1 | contig 24924 bp, 22 predicted proteins | sample X19_European_Ground_Squirrel__metabat2_high_PE_007 | metagenome-assembled genome bin X19_European_Ground_Squirrel | reverse complement strand
CCAACATTCCTAACATAGCCTGAGTTGAGATTAATATCCCCGCTGCGCACGGGGGCCGAGAAAGACTAAGACCAGCCTGACTTTACTTCGTGCGCAGCGGGTATGTAGATGTTAGACTTGGACACCTCGGTAACGCTGTAGGATATAGCTACGCTTGGTCGCTTAGAGCGCCTCGAATTACTCATGCGTGTAATCTCGGCATTGGTATCCCCAACATTATAGGCCCGTCAGATATCAACGTTCGTTTCTACGCTTTCCCCCTCCGTTGCCTTAGTACTGTATGAGATATAACAAGCTTATGCTTGGTAGTTTTCTAAAGTTTATGATAGAATTACCGATTTTTTGAACTCGGCAAGCTCAAACCCCCTAGTTTCCTAGAGGGTTCGTTAAAGTTCGTCAATTCCCAGACCTGGGAATTGAGCCATATGGCTCAATTGGGAGTGTCGTTGTTCTCAGGGCTTTCACTTTCGCTGGCTGCGGGCTGACCACCGTACTGGTCATAATATTCCTGCAACTTCTGGTAGATATCATCGGTAATCACGGTGCGTTCGTATTCAGACTTATCGTCGTACAAGTATTTAATCACTTCCTCCATCGTAACGATGGCGTGCACCGGGAAACCATACTTCTGTTCGATAACATCCAGGGCATAATCAGTCGTGCCCTCTGCCCGTTCGCAACGATCCAGGGTGATGACCTCGCCCACGACTTTTGCGCCGTGTGCCTCCAGAATCGGCATTACCTCGGAGATTGACTTGCCCGAAGTGGTGACATCCTCAATAATCAACACTCGTGTCCCCGGCGTAATCTGTGCACCCAGCAGGTCGCCGACATCGCCATGATCCTTGACTTCCTTGCGGTTCGCACTGTAGCGGACTTTAATATTATAAGTCTCATACAGATACATCGCGACCGCCACGGCCAGAGGGATACCCTTGTACGCCGGACCGAAGAGTACGTCAAATTCCGGTTCACCCGACTCATCGCAGAAATAAATATGGATGAGCTCTGCATAAGCTTCTGCCAATATGTTCAAATCTTCCCCCGAGGCGAGATCGCCCAGGTTGAGAAAGAACGGGGCTTTGCGGCCGCTTTTGAGGGTAAAATCACCGAATTTCAGGATTCCTCGTGCGACCAGTTCGTCAATAAAACCTTCCTCTTTGTAGCTAAGTTCTCTTGTCACCTTTGTCATTTCTGACACCTCCTAATCTTGGCTTGCAGCCATACTAATACAGCCAAACTGCTGTATTCTGTTATCAACAATAACAGGAACCGTGCTAATAGTCAAGCCTATCTAAGGTCAGACCCCATGCTTGACTTTTATGATTGACTGCGCTAGAATAGAAGTATACTGATATTGACCGACCTGAAGAAGGGCGGTTTTTAGTTTCCCTGGAGACTAAAAGTAATCTAACCGAGAAAGGAGCAAAATGGAAGGTTTAGATCTCAAGCAGCTCAGCGCAATGGTGAGCGTAATTGCCGAAGAAAAAGGTTTACCCGAGGATGCGGTGTTGGACGTCGTGCAGATGGCGATTGCGGCTGCCTGGCGGCGCGATAATGGCAACAAGGATATGAATGTGCGCGCTTTACTTGATACCAAAACAGGCAAAGCTACCGTTTTTGTAGCACGTGAAGTCGTAGAAGATGAAGTAGCTTACAATCCAGCTACTGAGATCCCTCTAGCTGAGGCCAAGAAGCTGAAGAAAGATGCTGCCATTGGCGACATCGTTGAAGAGTCTTTTGACGTCAAGGAATTCGGTCGTGTGGCGGCCATGACGGCTAAACAAGTTGTAGTACAGCGCTTGCGTGAAGCGGAGCGCGATGCAGTTTTGACTGCTTTTGAGGATAAAATTGGCACCGTAATGACCGGTGTAGTCTCCCGTGTGGAGCCCCGCGTGGTCCGCATTGATCTCGGTAAAGCTTCGGGGATTATGCCACGAAGTGAGCAAATTGATGGCGAGTATTACACCGTGGGCGAACGTCTCAAAGTTTATATCAAAGGGGTTGAACATGATGACACCCGTGCGCAGCTAATTCTTTCCCGTGGAAATACTGAATTCATCGAGTATCTTTTCCGTCAAGAAGTACCTGAGCTAGAGAACGGTTCGGTAGAAATTCGAGGAATTGCACGTGAGGCAGGGCGTCGTACCAAGATTGCCGTGATGTCGACTGTACCTGGCGTGGACCCAGTCGGTACTTTTGTGGGTGGTCGTGGCGTCCGGGTGCAGGCTATCATGAACGAAATCGGCGAGCGTGAGAAGATCGATATCATCAACTGGAGTGATAACCCCTCAGAATATATCCGTGAAGCTCTCAGCCCAGCTGAGGTTACCAAGGTGGAAATTGATGGCAAAAAAGCCAAAGTCTACGTTACCGAAGATCAACAGTCCATCGCCATTGGCCGCCAAGGTCAAAACGTGCGCTTGGCTTCAAAATTGACCGATTACGAAATTGACATTGTACTAGCTAAGGCTCCAGAGAAGAAGAAACGCAAAAATGCCGAAGACGCTCTGCTGAGTGCTTTGAATGAAGCAGACGACGCCGAAGAAAATGCTGAAAGCGAAGCAAACGAATAGCCTACAAGGCTAAAACGCAGTTAGGACGCCTAGAATTAGGCGTCCTTTGCTTGTGCTTTAGTTTATGCTCCTCAGAAAATTTTTTCGCCGATATTCTCAACCAGGATGACGAAATCCCAGTAGAAATCCCTCATCCCCGACCAGGATGAATCATAGTTATTCAGGCAAATACCTAAACCGATCAAAGCTACGATGGCGAGCAAACAGATGACAATAGTGATATTGTTTCGTTTTAGAGCCAGCAGATGCATAATTCCACCGGCCGCAAGCCCTGCTAATAGTCCGAAGAACATCCAGGTCTTAACGCCGATTGCGAGTTTGTCATATAGCTCCCAGCAGTTCACGGGATACTCGACAAGCCTGTCTGATGGGAAAAATGCCACCATCGCTATAGCCATGACCGTGCGAATGCCGAAAGAGTACACTACGACAGAGGACGTCATGTTACTCTTCTGTTCATCTGCCGGAACATGCATACCAATGTGACGCATTTCTACACTGAGACGTACTGCCTCGAACAGGGCGATAACAAACAACCATAGAACCATCTTCCAGAAACCAAAACTCTTAGCCGATTCCATTTGCCAATCCAGGCCATGCCCAAAGTATTTGAGCAAGTCCCACCGAAGCGATATATAGTTCCGCCATAGGTCGGCGCACGCTCCCAGGATTTTGAGCAACTGGAATGACGTAATCCCAAACAAGAACTCCAGGATTACTACACCACCGATACCCCTCAGGTCGGCGTATTCCCGGCTAGTTGTTTCTGTCGCTTTTGTTGCCCTGATTGTTGCCAAATTTTCATTACACATAATTACCCCTCCTTATATGGTATTTGAAGCATAGCTACAAATGTTCGTAGAGCAACAATTTTACACTTGTTATATTTTGCTCTACACTTCCATTGTATCACAGATTTCCTGAAATGTCAATAGTATTTATGGTTAATTCCCTGACGAATGTCAACCTAGTGGAAGCTGCTCGTTCCCCACAGGCTGTGGAAAAGTAAATTAGCGGGTGTTCGGTTTTTTATTCACACCTGTGGAAAACTTGTTCGGGTGAAAATTACTTGGGTGAATTAAGATTATGCACGGGGTGAGATATGAAGGGTTATTCCCTCTTAAGCTTGCAAAAAGCCACACGGAAATCGTGTGGCTTGAGAACCAGCTGGTTCTTTTGCAAAGTAATCATGATAAAATAATTTCTTCTACGGGCTCGACATCTTCTTTCTTGATGATACGGATGACATCGCCCTCATAACTAACCGAAAAAGCTTCGGTGAATTGCCGTGATGTCTTCTCCAGCCCCCTAATTGCCTGGATAGCATCATCGATGGTAGCTCCTGGGGCATTCACTGCACCGATTGGCAAATAAGAGTCAATTGAGACCTTACCACCTACAGCGACCAATTCTAAACCAAGATCGCGGTTCCGTGCCATACCCGAGGAGTATTTCTGAAGCTGCTCGTTGATAATCCTTAAAGTAGCTTCGGCAATTTTAGTACTATAGTCCTGATTGCTCATTTTAAAGTTCACCTCCCGTTTTTTTGAGACAAAACCGCCTCTTATCTTCATTGTGTCATGGATTGCAAAGAATGTCAATAGCGAGATAGCAATTCAAAGGATAATACCAGAAAACCAAAATGGAACCGCAATCGGGGGGGCGATATACGGTTCCATTTTGGTTGCGGGAGTTGGATTTGAACCAACGACCTTTTGGTTATGAGCCAAACGAGCTACCAGGCTGCTCTACCCCGCGGTATGTTTTTATTGTATCACGTATTCTGCGGAATTACAAGACTTTTTTGCCGTGGAGCAGCGGTTTTACCAAAAACGTAATATAAAAGCGGTGGTACGAGGTAAATCTGGAGGGCGTTGGCAAAGCCAGAGAAGAAATTTAGGGTGATGAGGTAGGCGATAATGAGCGCGACTAGTAGCGGCAAAGCGGGATGCTGCCAAAATTCGCTCCTGGGGCGGAAAGCCAGATAAACCCCTAGAATAATTAACCCCCAGCCAACTAGACCGGTTTCGAGAAGGAGGCTGATAAATTCGTTTTGGACGATATTGTCAGGGGCGATGAGCGGATCGTCGGGAAAAGCCGCTTCCATAGCGACGCCGGCGCCGCCGATACCAACACCAAACAACATACGTAATGGGGTGAAACCATAAGAGGCAGTGCAGGGATCGGACTGACAAAAAGGCGGCGCCAACCAGATGTTATGAGAGGAGTTGGGGTCATAAAGCCAGGTTTGCAGGGCGACTCGGCTAAGACCCAGTCGCACGTTGGTGGAAGCGGCGACATAGCCATCGAAAGCCGGCGCCGGATGCGCGGAGGATAACTCACTGGCGGTGGAACTAGCGGACGAATCCGCCTCATTAGGTGCAGCCGGCGCCGGCGTGGCGTCGGGAGCGGCGGCGAGCGAACGTAAGTCAATTATTCCCAGCGATAGCTGGTGAACTACCTTTGCGATGCCGCCGCTGAAGGTGCTGGCGGTGGGGCTAACCGCAGAAAAGGTTCCCTGCGCGAAAAGCGTAATAATGAAAGTCGCCACCGGAATAATCAAAAGGTTTTGCCATTTTACTATCATGTAGCGTGGACGGCGCGCGCGGTAGCGTTGCCATACGGCGTAGCCGAGCAACGCTACCAAGGCTACGGCGTAAGCGTAGATTGCACCGCGCGACATCGTAAGGAAGAGTGTAGCCGAATACAAAGCCGCTAACGCCCACAGGGCGTATCGCTTAGGCTGCCGGGGCGCGGTGCGGGCGTGCGCCGGGCGGAAAACTAATAAGTAGAGCACGGTTAAGGTGGGAGCTAGTAATAAGTTCCCCATGAACTGCGGTTCAATTGCGAAGCCTGACGGATGGGGGAAACCAAACGTGCGATGGGTGCATCCCAGACAGAGTAGAGTTCTTTCGCGTGCGACTCCAAGAACATCAAGTAAACATTGGATCCAGCAAAAAACACAAATTACCGCTGTGGAAATAAGAAACGTTTTTAACAAATTGTAACGGAAGTCCTTTGCAGGGTGCAAAAGTGGCAAGATGAAAAGTGGCAAGATGAAAAGTAGCGCAAACACCGCAAAGAATACTAGCCAGAGTACTCCTGCAGTAAGAATGGCACGAGTGGGGTTGGGCGACCACAAAATTGACAGCGTTACATACAGCGGAAAGAGGGCAAAAAGAAAAAACTTACGATCGGAGATTCCTGGAAAATTAAGCCCGAGCTTGGTGCGCGGAGACTTGGCTAACTTTGAATCACGAGAAAGTAGAACTAAATTAACAAAACTCACTAGCGCAAAAATTACCAGCCAAAGTAGTGGCAGCGAAAGTTCAAAATGCATAGTTGCATCGCGTCCTAAAGAAATTAGTGGATAATAAGAAAAGAATAGAACTGCTGGCAAAACATAAACTAAGCCAAAGAAACAACGCCGCCAGAACTTCATGATTTTATTATAGAAAAATTTCTTGTGGCTGACAATGTTATAATATTATATATGGCTAAGAAAGTCCTATTTACCTCCCATACGGCAAATTTCGCCAAGTTCAACCAGCCCTATATGCAGCGTCTGCGGGAGCAGGGATATATTGTTGATTATGCTTCGGCGGGAGAAGAGCCAATCACGGGGGCGAACAATACCTATACTATACCCTTTGCTCGGTCGCCGCTGGCCTTGTGGCATCATTGGCGAGCTTACCGCAAGCTCAAGCAGCTCCTTCGTCGCAAGCACTACGATTTGATTCACACACACACACCCGCCGGTAGTGTGATTACCCGCCTAGCAGCCAAAGGGCTTAAACAACCCCCAAAAATAATTTACACCACGCATGGCTTACACTTTTATAATGGTGCCCCAAAGCTGAACTGGGCCTTATATTATCCTATCGAAAAATATCTAGCTAAAACTACAGACACAATTGTGACGATTAATCGCGAAGATTACGAGCGGGTAAAGTCCAAGTTTCGTCCGGGAAGCGTTGTTCAGATCCATGGTGTGGGCGTAGACTTAAATAAATTTTTCCACGTAACAAAGGAGCAGAAGTTGGCTCTACGAGAAGCTCACGGTTTTGCCGCAAAAGATTTTTTACTAATCTATGTGGCGGAGTTTAACCGAAACAAAGATCAAGAGTTTTTGATTCGTAATTTGCCCGCCCTGCGCGCAAAAATCCCTAATCTGCAACTAATTCTGCTAGGTAGTGGAAAGTCAGAAACCAAACTTAAACGCCTAGTGCGTGATCTTGGAATATCTCGTCAAGTGAAATTCCCTGGCTATCAAATCAATACTGCACCCTGGTATCAAATGGCCGATATCGTGGTTTCGGCCAGTCAACGTGAGGGCCTCGGTCTAAACCTTGTGGAGGGCATGGCTACGGGGCTACCGATTGTGGCGCGCGACAATCGCGGGCACCGTGAAATTGTACTTTCCGCCAACAATGGCACACTTTTCCACAATGCAGAGGAATTCCAGAATGCCATCTATGAACTTTACCGCCTACCGGACCGACGGCGTGAGATTGGACGAATTAATGCTAAGGCAGCCGAAAAATTTAGTCTGCAAAAGTCCTTAGCCAAAATGGACGAGATTTATCAGCAATACCTGGGGTAAGCTATTTTGCTCCGCGCCGGAAGATGACGGCGCCGATTGTGCGCAGCATGATACGAAAATCAAGACTGAGAGACCAATTCTGGATGTAGTACAAATCAAGGGCACGACGCTCATCGAATGATAAATCTCGCCTCCCGGAAACCTGTGCAAGGCCAGTCAAACCAGACTTAACCGAAAGAAGTAACGAACGATCCCCATAATGGCGCAGCTCGCCCGGCACCAAGGCGCGTGGGCCAACCAATGAGATGTCTCCTCGAACGACATTAAAGAGCTGCGGGAGTTCATCCAGAGAGGTTGCCCGCAAGAACTTGCCTAGCCGAGTAATCCGCGGGTCGTTGGAGATTTTATCACCATTTTGGCGATACTTTTTGATGAGTTGAGGCTTCCCCATCTTTTCGAACGCCTGCTCAGGCGAGAGCCCACAGTATTCGGGCTTCATGGAACGGAATTTATAAATCTTAACTCTCCGATTGTAACGCGACAATCGGTACTCGGCATAAATCGCTGGAGCTTTAGGGTCAGCCAACTTCTGGATGAGATAGATAATGGCCATAGGAATCAAAGCCAAAATCAAAACTATCCCGCCAAAAAATAGGTCACAGACTCGCTTGGCAATTCGTGCGCCACCGGCTAGTGGTGTGACATTAACTAAGATTGCTGGGGTGCTACCAATGAGTTCCAACTCGCCCATCTGGGAAGTCAGCATAGCAAGCGATGGGACGAAGTAATATGCCAAATGCCGTTCTAGGGCTTGCCGATAAACATAATCTGTCCGGCGATCATCAGTTTGGAAGATGACATCCGGCTTAGCTCGTCGCAAGGCTTCCTTGAGCGATGAATATTGCTTGCGCCGAAGATCCTTGGGGATATACTTATTAGCAGCCACCACTCCCGCAAGCGAGTAGCCCGACTCGGGAAAGGCCGCAATGTAGTCGGCGAGATATTCGGTGTTTTTATTCCCCCCAACAATCACTGCCCGCAAGGTTGTGCGCTTAGTTTTGAATGTATGCGCGCGAACCGTCCGCACCAGTCCACGGAAGGCACAAAGCAAAATAAAAGACGTGATAACCATATAAATCGCCAAAACTCGTACCGGGAAAAGGTCAACACGGAAAAAGAAATCGTAACTAATTATCGCCATTACGCCCACAACGGAGGCCAAAAAAAGCCGACCGACTTCCACCCAACGTTTGTGGTCGAGAAAGATGGTTTTACGGTAGAGTCCGAACGCTGCCAGAATAATAATATATATGGGCAAAAGGAGCAACAACGGGGCGACAAATTTCCAAGGTTCAGCTTCAAAATAGAACGGACGTTGATCAAGATGCGTACGTATAAAATAAGCTACTAGAAAAGAGAGAGAGACCGCAAAAGCGTCACCAAGCATTAGGCAAACCCGAAAAATCAACCCAAAATCTTTCTTCATGCTATAATTATAGCATTATTAAAACATGGTAGCCAGAGGGCGGAAAGAGTTAGAATGGGAAAGGCAAAAGTTTTACTAACTGGTGGAACTGGTTTCATTGGTTCACATACTGCAGTTGAGTTGATTGAAGCTGGCTACGACGTAGAAATTCTTGATAACTTATACAATAGCAAGCTAACTACTTTAGATCGCATCGAAGAGATTACGGGGATACGCCCTAAATTCTACGAGGTCGATATCCGCAATGCGGAAGAGCTGGCGCGAACTTTTGCTGAAGGCGAATTTGACACTGTCATACACTTTGCTGGCTTAAAGGCCGTAGCTGAATCTGTAGAAAACCCCTTAGAATATTATGAAGTCAATGTGGGTGGGACAATCAATCTGCTAGAATGTATGGCAGAATTTGGTGTGCATAATATCATTTTCTCCTCTTCCGCAACCGTCTATGGTGAGGTTGACGCCGATAACTTAATTACAGAGGATTTGCCCGTGGGGCGTAACCTCGCTAACCCATACGGACGCACTAAGTACTTTATTGAAGAAATCTTGCGCGATGTCGCCTATGCCGACCCCGATCTTAATGTGACAATTTTGCGCTACTTTAACCCTGTGGGCGCACACAGCTCTGGCTTGCTTGGTGAGGATCCAAATAATCGTCCGAACAATTTAATGCCAATCGTAATGAAAGTCGCTACAGGCGAGATTCCAGAGCTTTCGATTTACGGCAATGATTACGACACACGCGATGGGACCTGTATCCGTGATTATATCCACGTGGTGGATTTGGCTAAGGGCCACTTGGCGGCACTAGAAAAGATTGGATCGGGCGAGCAAGTGCAGACCTATAATTTAGGTAGTGGTCGAGGTATGTCGGTGCTAGAAATTGTGAAAGCATTTTCTAAAGCCAGCGGTAAGCCTTTACCTCACAAGATTGTGGGGCGACGCGCTGGTGACTTGCCAGTACTTTGCGCTAACCCCAAACGCGCGGAAGAAAAACTTGGCTGGCGGACTCAGCTAGATATCGAAGATGTCATGCGAGACACAATAAATTACTTGCAGCACGCCGGGTTCGATATTGGTAAATAGCTACTAGCGTAGGTTATAGATTCTCCAGCTGAGAGCAAAAATGGGTTTTCCCATGAGCAAAGTCAGCATAGCGAGTCGATCGCGTACGCTGGCATTAGGATTACGCAGAATATCGGCACGCCGCGCGCGAAGATAAGTAATAATTTCCTGCTCGGTGCTGCGAAACTTTTCGGATTGCGAGGCTTTGCTTCGCACCAAAACCATCTGACGTAAGATGCTAAAACGTGCGTGCATACGACGTAAATTAGTGACAGAAACTAGACGAGGGTACTTCTGAGCGATTTCTGCACACATTTGGTCAGTCAAGGAGATTAAATCAAGCTTAGCGAAATTAAATTCTTGGTGAATGATAGAGTTAGGGTTGGCGTAATAGTAATATAACGGCTGCGGAAGATAAGCAATCTTTTTACTGGACATAATTAATTTATAAGTAGTGCCAACGTCTTCATAAAGCTTCCCTGCAGGAAAACTAACTTTTTGGAAAAGTTTGCGAGCGTAGAGCTTGGCGCATGCCGATAAACTTAAGCCATCAGCCTCAAGCAACATCGCTTTCAGGCAGGCTTCGGGGCTGAGTAATCGTGGCAACTGGTCGGGAGAAACAAAATTACGCTGCTTGCCTCGTGTACTAATCTCAGCAAAAGTGCAAGCTGCAATTTCGGTCTTATTTTCCATAAGCAAATTTAACAAAGTACTAAGAAAATTGACGGCCACAGCATCATCCGAATCAACAAAAGTAAGATAATCTCCGTGCGCTCGCTTGATACCGGCGTTGCGTGCCGCCGACAGCCCCGAGTTGGATTGGTGAACCACGCGGATTTGAGCATAATCTGTCGCCAACTGATCGCAGAGCCTGCTCGAGCCATCAGTCGAGCCATCGTCAACTAGGATGATTTCGTAGTCAGTATAATCTTGTGCTAATAGTGAATCAACGCAACGACAAAGACAGTCGCGCACATTATAAACAGGCACGATGATGCTAATCATAACCGAGATTTATTTTCCTCAAAGCATTGCAAAGCCGCAGCAATGGTCTTGTCCATGTCATAATAGGCATATGCCCCAAGCCGCCCACCAAAAATGATTTGAATATCATTAGCAGCAAGCGCTTGATATTGAGCTAAAATTGCGCGGTCGGTAGCTGTGTTGACGGGATAGTATGGCTCATCGCCGGGTTGCCAGGTTTTGCTGTATTCGCGGACAATGACAGTCTTGCCAGAGTTAGGAGCATAGGCAGAATCAGCATAATTTGGGTCTTGTTGACGCTCTGGATGGAAATGCTTAAACTCATGGATACGGGTATACTTGGGTTCAAGGTCAGCATAGTTCATAACGGGGCAGCCCTGGAAATCGTCCACATCTAGAACCTCCTTCTCTAAATCAAGGCTCCGCCATTTTAGTTCGCCAAATTGATAATTATAGAAACGATCAATTGGGCCAGTATAAATTGTCAGTATGCCCTGTTCCTTAAGCTGTTGAACTTCTGGGTCGGTGAAATAATCTGTCTCCAACCGTACGGTCAGCTTATCGCCACAGGCCTGAACCATATTCTGGAACCAAGCTGCATAGCCAGCTGTGGGCAAACCTTCATAGGTGTCGTTAAAATAACGGTTGTCATAAGTGTAACGTACTGGCAAACGCTTGATGATTTCTGGGCTGAGCTCCTCAGCAGGAGTCTGCCATTGTTTAGCGGTGTAATTCTTGATGAAAGCATCAAAAAGCGGCTGGCCAATGAGCGAGATTCCCTGCTCGGCGAGGTTTTGGGGATTAGCGGGAGCACCAGCAGCTTGTTCGGCAATTTTGACTTTCGCCTCATCGGGTGTATAGGCTGCTTGGAAAAATTGATTAATTGTCCCAAGATTAATCGGCAACGGATAAACCACACCATCGTGGGTAGTATAAACTTTGTGCACGTAATGAGTAAAAGTCGTAAAACGATTCACATATTCCCAGACTACATCAAGCGACGTATGAAAAAGATGTGCGCCGTACTTATGACATTCAATACCAGCCTCTGGGTCGAACTCGGAATAGCAATTCCCCCCGATATGGCTACGTTTGTCAATTAAGAGAACTCGCTTACCTGCAACACTAGTGATACGCTCTGCCATGGTGAGGCCGAAAAGCCCTGCTCCTACAATCAATACATCATATTCCATATTTAACTCCATAATCCTTCATAAGCTTTGGCGACGGTCTCCGGGTCACCCTCGGCGGCAATTTCTCCGTTTTCAATCAAAATTGCACGTGAGCAAAACTGTCGCACATTTTCCATTGAATGCGTGACGAGAATGACGGTTTGTTTGCCACCTTTAAGACTCGAAAAGTACTTATTGCATTTATCCTGAAAGGCAGCATCACCCACGGCCAAGACTTCATCGAGAATAAGAATATCTCCCCGTGCACGAATTGCAATTGAGAAAGCTAGACGAACTTGCATTCCTGAAGAATAGTTTTTAAGCTTAGCGTCCATATACGGCTCCAGTTCAGCAAACTGTACAATCTCGTCATACATGGCATCCATTTCTTTACGTGAAAATCCCAATAGAGCGCCGTTGAGATAGACGTTCTCTCGACCGGTGAGCTCAGGGTTAAAGCCAACTCCGAGCTCAATAAACGGTACTAGTGTACCATTGATTTTTACGCTCCCTTTTTCGGGATAATAAATCTGGGCTAAAATCTTGAGCAGAGTAGATTTACCTGAACCGTTGCGCCCAACAATACCGACAAACTCACCTTTCTTAATCTCGAAACTTATCCCCCGCAACACTCGTTGCTCAGTATAACCTTTGACACCTTTAAGCCAGTTAAAGATGGCTTGCTTCAGACCAGCAGCTCGCTCGGTAGGCAAACGAAAACTTTTATGAATATTGACAGCTCGGATCACCACGGGTGTAGCCTTCTGAGAGTGCGACATTAGACCTCCTCCGCAAATTTTTTAGAACGCTTTCGGAAAAAGAGTGCCGCCACAATAAAGATACCGATGACAATCAGGATGGGTACGGCGCGTAGATAGACGGGAAGAATTTGCCAAGCCGTGATTGTCTCGGGGGTAATAAGTGTGTAGCGCACGTCCTGGATAACTTGAGCAATTGGGTTGAGCATGATAATACGAGCAGCAAGATTACCAAATGAGCCGGATTGAAGCACCATAGGTAAGGTGTAAATAATTGGAATTGCATAGAAGAGGGCCTGAGTCAGCACTTCCCAGATGGAAGTAATATCACGAAACTTAACATTAATCGCACCAAGTAAAAAGGAAATCCCTAGGGCAAGAATATAAAGCTCCAAAACTAATACTGGCACTAGTAGCCAAGTCCAGCTCGGCGTGACCCCATTAATAAGCGCAAAAACGATAACCACACAGAGATTAATTGCTAGGTTAATTAAAGCCGTGGCTGTGGCTGACACCACGACGATATATTTCGGAAAATTAATCTTGCGCAGCAAGTCACCTCGCAAGACAATCGCCTGGATACCTTGATTAGTACATTCAGTAAAAAAGCTCCAGAGTACGGTACCGGTCAGAAGATAGACGGGGTAGTGTGGAATGTCTCCTCCGAAACGGAGTAGCTTTGCAAAAACTAGATAGAGGATGGCAAAAGTAAGCAACGGTCGCAACACCGCCCAGAGATAGCCCAGAACTGACCCTTGATAGCGCAACTTAAAGTCGGTTGAGACCAATTCTTCCAACAAAATACGGTTCTTACGACAAAAAATGTTTGGAATTCCCATAATCTAGAACTATTATAACACAAGTCGCATGGGCTACTAGGACTTGTGCTTGATGAGGAAATTTTCGGTTGAACGTGGAAATCTAAGCATGGCCTGAAGTATGAGCCAGTATTTTGGACGAAAAGCTGAGCGTCGTAGCAAGCCAGCCGCTTTTGCTGATCGAAATTCACTTAGCATGGTTTGATAAAATTTCCGGGCGGCCGCTACAGGTAACCGCTGGAGGTTCCAAAGATAATTACCAAACTTGGCCGACATAATGGCTGGGCCAAGTTTCTCCATTAACTGGTGTTGCCGCAAAAACTCTTCGATGCTGGCGTACTCCTGTGGGGCGCAAGTTAATTTCCCTGAACTATTGCTGGAAGAATTTACATTATCAACGCGATAATATAAATAAGCATTATCAGTAAGAACTACTCTTTTCGCTAAGGCCAAGGCCTTGATGTTGAACCCTAAATCCTGATAGGATGCTCCAGGTGTAGGCAAGAAATCAATCTGATTCTGAAGTAAAAATTCACGCCGATAAATTGCTGACCAGATGGCGGGCGGTAGGCGAAAAATGGCTTGATCCTGGCAAGGACAAAAAATCTTACCGGTGTCTTGAGGACGAATAATTGCGTTTTTGCGAACCACGTCATTCTCTAGGCGATAGAAGTTAGCCTTGACGATGTCGGCTTGGTGCCAATGGGCTAACTGGCAAAGTTTTTCGAAGGCGCTAGGGTCGAGGTAATCGTCGGGTTCCAGAATGCCAATATATTCACCTTGAGCACGTTGAATCCCTTGATTCATAGTATCGCCATAACCAGTATTAGGTTTGTCGATTACAATAATACGCTTGTCCCGCTGTTGATATTCAGCCAGAATGGCAGCCGAATCGTCGGTCGAGCCGTCATTAAGGCAAATGATTTCTAGGTCAGATAAAGTTTGATGGATGGTGCTGTCTAGGGCTTGGCGCAGATATTTACTGGCGTTATAAATCGGGATTAATACTGTAACCTTAGGCATATCTGTATTATAGCATACTGGTCGGACGTGGTATAATGAGACGAAACGGAGGTCAATGTTGCAGCTATCTATCATTATTACAGCACACGATGAGGGGATTCTGGCACACAAAACTTTACTGAGCGTACAGAAAGCCTTGGAGACGGTATCGGATGCCTATGAGATTATTATTCATATTGATAAAGGCACACCCGAAACTCTACGTTACTTTAAGCGCTATCGCAAGAACCCGATTTATCACATTTATCAAAATCAATTTGGCGATTTAGGGCTGTCGCGCAATTTTGCTGTCGGTAAGGCTCAGGGTAAATATGTCTTGTTCTTGGATGCTGATGATTTGATCTCAGAAAATTATATTAGTGCCATGTGGCGCATGCTACGTCGCAGGAAAAGTGAAGTAATAGTAAGCCCTCAATATTGTCTGTGTTTTGAAGATTGCTTGGGAAAGTTTTCTCTACAAGAGCTACCTAAATCCACGACGCGAGAGGAGATGGCTAAACTTTTATTCGGGATCAACCCTTGGATTTCTTCAGTTGCTGGGCAAAGGAAAATCTTTTTGGAGCATCCCTATCCAGCAACTGTGGGAGGATTCGGTCATGAAGATTACGCCCTTAATATCGAGTTGACACGTGCAAATATCCCCCGTGTAATTGCGCCAAACGCAGTATATTTTTATCGACGACGCCCAGATTCAATGCTTGCTAGTGGCAACGCTGCTCTTAAAACTCAGCCTTATAATGAACTGTTTGACTACCGTGTTTGGCAAAAATATACCGAGCCCGAACCGTTACCTCCTGAACCAGTCGTTGAAGTGCCGGTCGACAATCGGTCAATACTGCACAAAACTTATGATCTTTGGCGTCGCGACTGTAAGTGGTTTAATGGTATCATCGAGCCAATCTCCAAGTCGATAAAAAGTTTATGGCACAAGGACTTGCCTTCACCTCCGGCTGAACCGCCAGTTGAGGAACCACTGAAGATTCCGGACTGCGTTCTTAAGGCTTGGAAAGCGCAATCTGCAATCGAGATGCAGCTTTACCCCACACCGAACTTTCAGAAAGGTTTGGTAGTTTATGATCCTTTAGTTAATTCGTACCGCTATCTTAGCCATTATTACTGGAAGCTTTGTCGGCAGATTACACATAGTCCAGATTATGTTTTTATTGTTCCCTGGATAGTCTCTGGAGGTAGCGACAAGGTCTTACTAAACTACGTGAAGGCTTTACAACAAATTCATCCCAAGTGGAAGATATCCATTATCACCACTATGCCCGTTGAGAGCCCTTGGAGGAGCTATTTATCCGAAGATATCGATGTAATAGATTTTGGCAATACCGCAGGCGAGCTAGCATCAGACTTGCAACACTTCCTTTTCACTCGACTACTCGTACAATTAAACTGCAAAAAGCTGCACATTATCAATGCTTTTCTGGGGTACGAATGGGTGCAAAAACATCTGAACCTAGCAAGAGATAATTTCGAGGTTTATATCTCGCTTTTCTGTGATGATTTATTACTGGAGTCGGAACGTGATGGCTGGTGGGGTTATGCTGACCCTTATCTAATAAGAATGCGAAGTGCTTTCAAGAAAGCCTTCACTGACAATCAGGCCTATATTGATAAAATGGTGGAAGCCGATGCCTTAGATGCCAAGCGCTTATGCGTCATTCATCAACCTGTTGAGCTAATAACACGGAAAGCACAGCGTCCAAAGTACAACCCGGCACAACCGCTGAGAATTCTCTGGGCGAGTCGTATAGCATTACAAAAGAATCCCGATCTCATGGTGCGAATTGCCCAGAAGCTAGACCCCGCTCAATTTAAAATCGAGGCCTTTGGGAGGTTCGATTTGGGATGTGAGGATTTTGAATTCCCTGCCGACCTGCCAACCTTAGAGTATAAAGGTGAGTTTGACGGCCTAAGCTCAATTGACTTAAACCAGTACGATATCCTATTATATACTTCTTACACCGATGGCTTACCTAATGTACTCCTTGAAGCGGCGGCGGCAGGACTACCAATCTTAGCTAGCCATGTTGGTGGAGTGGGCGACTTTATCAAACCTGGACAGACAGGCTTCCTAGTTGATGAGATTGAAGATGAGAATAAATATATCGACATCCTAAAGCAGATTCGGCAAAACCCTGAGCTTATACATAAAGTATCTAAAGCGGCGAGTTCACTTTTGGTCCGCCAACACTCTTGGGAAAAGTTTTGCAAGACGGTAGAACGCGAGTTTTAATACCAACAAATTTTAAGTGTAGTGCCATCAAAGTATAATTGATCGCCGTCAGTCGATTGCCAATCGTGGTTGGAGCAGTATTGTTGCCATTCTGGGGTAGCAGGTTGCCGTGAAAATTGGCGTTGAGACCAATAATTAATGCTATAAACATCGGACCAAGGAGTACTAAAGGCCGTGAGGTTAATGTCGCCTATAGAAAATACCCCAGGGTAGGAATAAGCCCAGTTTTGGTCGGGAGAAGCCATAATGGTCTGGACTGCTACCCCGTGCTCGGTCTCATAACTTGTAATGGCACTTTCAATTAAATTCGCACGATTACGATCAAAGGCTAATGAAGCGTAATGATCGTGCATGACTCGGTTAAACCCATAAAACATGACAACCAGAAAGCCTAAAACGAAAACCAACAATACGTGCGACAAATTGCGGCGCTTGAGTAACTCATGATCAGAGGCAATGATGACAAGTAGAACCGCTCCTGCCAGCGAAGCGAAAGCATAGGTTGAGCGTGACACAACCCAGATCGAACTAGTTGCCTGGACAATTTGTGGAGCCAGAGCTGCGAGAACCGCCACTACCACGGTAAACCCACAGGCAAAAAGCGTGAAGAATGTCGCCCTTTGCCAAACTGGGCGCTGAGTAATTCGATAGCCTAACCATAGAAGTAAAGCTGCAATGATTAATCCCCAAAAGGCCCAGCCCGGGACGAGCCCAAAAAGCGCCAACATATTCCTAGACCCATCAACGATATGTTGAATGGACTCACCAAGATTAATTTCTCCGCCAATACGCCCTCCGCTAAAAAGTAGTTTCGATATAGCAATGTTAAGCAATGGCCCGACCACATAAAGCCCCACACTAAGACTTATGGATTTTATTCTAGTGAGCCAGGTCTTACTCTTAATTAAAGCAATAATTACCGCCAATAGAATGAATAGCCCTAGAATCCCTTGATAGCAAAACGTTGCTAAAATACAAAGCCCAACCGCCCACCATAAATATTTTGAGCTATGGCTGTCAAGATATTCGGCAAGACTATAACTAGCTAAGACGCAAGCCAGAATTCCTAGGAGCATCACTCCAGCTTCAATATAGAGGAAAAGTTCAATAATAAACGGGTTAAGGATAACCAACAGCGCCAGATAGAAAGCCCAGGTGCGATTCGGGACAAGGTGTTTTTTGATTAAACGAAAAAGCAAATAGAGTGATGCGGTTAATGCGAGGATAGCTACCCAGAAACTAATACCATAGACTATATTTATATCAATATGTAAACCACGGAAGACGACAAAGCAAGCCGCAGTGACAAAACGTCCGCTTTGGAGAAAGTTTGACAAGATTTCTCTTGCCGGCATATAGATATCAGCATAAGTATCAGTTGCAAAACTTAGACGGGCAAAACCGCCAAAGAAAATCAACGCAATCATAAAATACGCCACGCAAGGGCGCCATACCGTAGGCTGCTTTAATACGTTGCTCAATCTCTGGAATATCCCACGCATACCACAATTATAGCATGTTACTTTCGTGCTATAATCTAGACATGAATAAGAAGGAGCGGGTTTGGTATTGTGATGCATTGCGTGTCCTAGCGATTGCGCTAGTAGTATTAGTACACGTCTTTGCAGATTGGCGTGATCTATACTTGAACGAAAGCCGTAACTGCTATTTTATATTAACTTGCGTTGAAACAATTACCAGGGTAGCTGTGCCAATTTTCTTTATGCTCACTGGAGCCTTTATGCTTGGTCGTACGCACGAGGAGAAATACTCAGACTTTTTAAAGAATCGCGTTCTGAAATTGTTAGTTCCCTTTATTTTAATTTCCGCTGTCTATTATATCTACGACGCCTGGCAAAGTAACACTAGTGTTACTTTGGGAGATTTTCTCCTAAAGTTTTCTAATAACGAAATTAAATATCATTTTTGGTTTATGTACGCCATTATTCTCATCTACTTATTGATACCATTCTTAGCCAAGATGGTATCACACCTCAACAAACAAGAGCTACTTAATTTAATTCTGGTTCTAGCCGGAGGAAATTTAATTAATACCGTAACCTACATCGCGTCAAGTTGGGGAGTTGAAGCTTTGACGGCTTGGTCATATCCAAATCTGCTATGCTATATCAACTACCTTTTCTTGGGCTATTATCTTTATCACTACGGTATAGCGCGACACTGGCGCAAATGGATTTATTTCGCTGGGATATTGTCTATTGTTCTGATGCCGGTGTTAGATATACTTACGATCAAAACAGTTCGCACCGATGCCTTGTTTGTGGCGGGGGCGTTGGGACCTTTAGTAGCTTCAACGGCATTGTTCACATTTTTCCGTTCGGCACCAATAAACTGGTCGGAGCCTTGGCAAAAGTTCTTTCGTCTAGCTGCCCCATTGGTTTTTTCGATTTATATGATACACGTTCTAGTGATGAACATCATTAAAGCTAAACTGCTGACTTTCTGGACGCCAGCTCATTTTATTGAGGTATGTGGTTTTATCGTGGTAGAATTCGGGGCAACCCTGATAGTTTCGTTCCTAATAGCTTTGCTCTTAACGCACCTCAAGCGTATTAGATCTTAGAGAAGGCCCATTGTTGGTGCTTGCCGCCGTGTGCCTGCCAAATCGTAATATTATTACCGTTAGTAAAGCCATTATTAAGGTCAATGGCGGTGAGTGTGTGGCAAGCGGAGGTAATACGATAATAATTGTCTGATTCGGGATAAATATACCATTTAGTTGCACAAGTATTATTGTCAGTTTGCATTTGGATATTGTTGCCATTATTGGCGGTTTGGCTGGCAAGGCTGAGATGGTGTTTGGTATAGGCGTTATAAATCTTATAACTACCATCGGTGGGGTTGTAAGTAAGTTGCCACTGCTGATTGACGCCACCGTGAAGCTGCCAAATCGCAACATTAGCACCATCTTGGCTGACACCATTTATGATATCGAAGGAAGCTTTGTTTGCTAATCGTGAGGTGACACTATAGGTGCCGTTGGCGACTGGAGGTGTAGCAGTTCTAATTAGCCATTGCTGGTTTTTGCCACCGTGCGCTCGCCACAAGCTCATGCCGGTACCATTGGCAGTAGAACCATTTAGATCTAGTACATAGGCCACCGAGCAAACCGAATGGAGACTATAGGTATTGTTCCCTAAGGCGATAATTTTCCATTTTTGGCCACAATTTGTGTTCTTCTCCCAGAGTGCAACCTTGGCATTATTATAATTATTGCCACTAACATTGGCATTGAGACTCTTACCAGTATATGGATTGGTAATCGTGTAATAATCCCCTGCCGCCTGATACTGTAATTGCCAAACTTGATGCCCTTTCGACTGATACTGTTGCCAAATGGTAATTTTTGCCCCGTTGGCATCATTCCCGGCATTAATATCTAGGACTTTATTTTGATCTAGGGCGGCAGCAATTTGATACATGCCGTTTTGCAATACTGGACCAGAATAAATGCTCCACTTTTGATTCAGACCACCGTGCGTTAACCAAGTACTAATGTTACCATTGATATCGGCATCGATAACATAGCCTGCCGAACAGGCGCTTTCAAAAGTAAGGTAGCCATCCGCTGTCTGGTACAGCTTCCATTTTGTAGTGCAGCTATCGTTGGCCTTAGCCGTCTGAACTTTGGTACCATTTGCAATTGGCATTGCGGCACTAAGCAATTGCTGGTTTGCGAGATTGGTGATGGCGTAATAGCCTGTCGCCGGATCGCGTTTTGTTCGCCAACGCTGGGCGTTGTTTCCAGCCTTGGCTCCGACAACTTGAACTTTATCCCCCGATACGCTGAGCACAGTACCAGAAGTCTTTGCGCTCATGAAACCATATTCCCCATCCGGCAAAACGATGGCATCCCCATCCACGGTTATTTGTGTGCTACCAAACCAATTAGTGAAATAGAGATAAAAGTTACGATTGCCGTAAGCTGAACAGCCATCACCACTACCATAGCCAGCTCTCAATGCGGCCGCATTTGGCTGATATGGTGTATAACGATACAGCGCAGCAGTAGCGCGATTCTCAATGTAGACTTCCGAGCGACCACAAGCCGAACTTGGGTTATAGCTTACATAGACCCCTTTAGTCTTCTCGGGATAAGCACTATAGCCATGATCTAGAACATTACGAAAGAGAGCCGCGGCTTGGCGAACTTGATTCTTGAAACCGTAATACTTTGAATCGCAAGCAGCCGTGTCAGGACAGCCATAACCCGTGGCTGAACGATATTGTTTGGTATTGGGGTAAGTATCAGTCACCAGGCTCTGTTCCTTTTCCAGTAAAACCAGCAAAACTTGAGGATTAATGCGGTAATCTTGCGCCGCTTGATAGATAATCTCGGCTGCCGTCTGTCCTTGCCCGATGGTATTGCCGTCACCGAAGCGCTCTTCAGACAAACAGACAAAGTGTCCGTTTTCAAAATGCCAATCTAGATGAGGATACTGTTTTTTGAGATTCTGATACTGTGTGACATTGGTGTTGTTGCAAGGGTTCTTCTTGGTGAGGAATTGCTGGATCGCTTCCTTAGTCATAGAATTATAGTTCCCCATTACAGCATCACTAATAATATTCCCAGGGTTAAAGTTGTTGAGCGAAGCTGCTGAGGATTGACTCATGTTCCCAGTTGCAAGAAAAGAGAGCGTAGAAATCATACAAAAGAGGAAAATTACTAAAATGAGGCTACGGTATTTGCGCAAATCATCAATCGTGGCTTTGATGCTCATAGGCTTACTTCTCCTTTAATTTTGCCTTGTTTATCATCACCCGTGACGACAATCTCGATTTGATATTTCCCTGCCGGGAAAGTTCCTACGGGAACAGTAAATTCATCACAGATAGAGGTAGTAATGTCAGCAGAGGCATCACTCGAGGCAGTGTAGACTTGGTTCCCTTTGGAATCCCGGAGAGTCAAAATGCAGAGCCCGGGGCGAGTGAGGTATTGGTCAATGACTGCAACAATTGTGAGAGTATCGCCGCTTAGGCTACTGCGAGCAATTGATCCCGTAAGTGACCCTAGAAGATTGGGATCTTCCCCCTCATACTGAAGCGTTTTCTCTGGTTCATCGTCTGGCACAGGCTCAGACGTGGAGGGCTCGGTCGTACTAGCTGGCGGGTTAGGTTCCGCGGTAGTACTCGGTGAACTAACTGGTGGGTCGTTCGAAATAGGCTCAACTGGGTTCACAGCCCGTAAGACGAGGTACGCCACTAAGGCAAGAATGACAACCAAAATTAGCGCCACAAACCAGGGGCGACGATAGACTGGAATACGATGGTAGCGGGAGGATTTTCTAGTGTTTGTTTTGGCCATAAAGTAACTCCTAGTTCTAGGATAACAAAAAATCGTCGTCTGTCAAGAAAGTTTATGCTTGACTTTGTTAACGATGTGTGCTATAATAGAAGTATGAGGGGCTGATCAAAGGTCGAGCCCCAGGATTTTGGCGGCTGCATAGAGCGTCTCACGCTCTGTGGGAGTGCCCCTAACCAAAGCTTGTTGAAAGAGTGCAATCGTCTCGGGATGATCTGGAGTAACCACTTCTAGAGAGCGGGCTTCACCGGGGACCTTGCGGAGAGCGCCTTTCGCACAGAGGTTGTCAATATGTTCGGCTACTGCGGAAACAGAGCTGAGGCCGAGCGCAGTCATAATCTCACGATAGGTCGGAGAAATCCCTCGAGATTCGGTAAAATCCGTAATAAAATCAATAATAAGCGCTTGTTTTTTCGTCAACTTAATCGGCATATGTTATAATTAAGTATAAGTCAAAACGGAGAATAGGTCAAACAAGTATTATGGCGAAAACATCGATTGATGGTCTAACTGTGCGGTCGGAGCGTAAGCGACGACCGCCAGTCGTGAACCCGCATCAAGTCGTGCGGGATATTCGACCGGTGTCAAAAGCATCTCGTAACCACCCGGCTACGGCAGAACTGGCTGATGTGCGTGCAGACACAATTCAGCAGAATTCTACACGCACATCAGCCCAAGATACCACTTCGGCGCAGGATGACTTTCTGGCTGCGCCCCAAGGCTTTAGCTCGGAGCTGGAGCGGGATGCTTTTGGGGCAATGGATGAGGCGACTTGGTCGGAGCTTTTGGACGGGTTTGCCACTGAAGACGCAACGAATAAACCTAGCGACCTTGGTCTTCAGCGCCGAAATGCTAATTCAGAGCCGACCGAGCCACAGAGTGGCAAACCCGTCCGCCGAACTAAAGCCAAAGCTAAACGTGGTGCCAATTTACCTAAAAAACACCATTTTAAAATTAAGCACCCCATTCTATTGACTATTTTTATCATCTTGGTTTCTCTTGGAGTAACTGGTTTTGTCTGGGGAGACAGTCTGATTTCCCGACTAACTAACGGTCAATCGGGCTTTTGGGATACTCTAGGGGCGTTAGTCTCAAATGAGGTTCCCTTTGAAACCGATGCTAATGGCCGGACAAATGTATTGGTCTTTGGAACTGAAGGTTATGATATGGCGGGTAGCTCAGGCGACAAGGTGCATGACGGCGCGCAGCTTACCGATTCAATTATGGTGATTAGTTTCGACCAAAAGACACAAGATGTGGCTTTGCTGAGCTTGCCACGTGATCTGAAAGTCCCGAAAGCATGTTATGTGGGCAAACTAAACGAAGTCTATACTTGCCATAGTAATAACGGTGCCGATGATCAGGCTGGAGCCGTGGCTTTGATGCAGCAGCTGAGCGAAGTCCTGGGAATAGAGTTCCAATACTGGGCACACGTCAACTGGGGTTCACTTGTACAGATTGTGGATACAATCGGAGGCGTGACTGTAGTACTTGACGAAGACATCAATGATTATAACTACACTAAAACCGTCATCAAAGCGGGCGAACCAACTCGCCTCACCGGTGAGCAAGCGGTGGGCCTAGCACGCGCCCGGCATGGCACAATGGGGGGAGATTTTACACGAGGTAACTCACAGCAGAAGATTGTAGAAGGAATCGCCCGCGAAATCACCTCTAACGGGCTGGGGATTAGCGAAGCGCTGGGCTTACTCAATATTCTAGGTGACAACTTCCGTTCTAATTTCTCTAGTGATAATGTTAAGGCTGGTGTTCGTCTAATTTCGACTTTCAACCCGTCAGCTATTCGCAACGTAGCATTGATTGATTATATGAATAACGTATATTATATGCGGACTGCTATGATTAATGGATACTCTTACGTGGTTCCGAATGAAGGCGAAGGCAATTACCAACGCATCCATGAGCTAGTGGCAAAAATGTTTAATAGTAACCCTGCCGTGCGTGAAGGCTCACAGATTGCTATCTATAATGGCACCGATACCGATGGGATGGCTGGTGCCGAACGCACCAAGCTGGAAGCCGATGGCTATGTCGTGAGTGGTGTTGGTAATACCGAAGCGGGGACTTGCACAGAAAAATATTGTGTCTATGCTCTGACTGACGATATGCCAGCTACTTTGGAAGCTTTGGCAACCCGCTATGGTGTAAATGTCCACCCAGCAGTAGAACTCCCGGCCGATATTGCACCGGGAGCAGCCAATTTTGTCCTGATAATTGGACAGAAACTAAATTAAATCTCAACTTTTTCAATAATAAGCTGACGCTCGCGACCTTCTCCTTCAGAATGGGTGCGAATGTCGGAGTAATCTTGGGCGACCTTATGAACGACGCGGCGGTCAGCAGCGTTAAGATTAAGTCGACGGGATTTACCAGTCTGGCGCACTTCACGAATCCAATCTTCGGCCTGTTCAGCAATACGCTCGGCGCGTTGCCGTTTGTAATCGGCTACGTCAACGTTTACTCGAGTCAATTCCCCACCCCGGTAAACTAGCGCCTGAGAAACCACGTGCTGCAAAGCCCGGAGATTGTTCGCTTCGCGCCCAATCAATAGCGAGTTCATAGAAGTAGACGGGATGGCGAGCTGTATCACCTCATCATCGACGGTTGAATCGACTGCAACGTTAATCCCAAAGAAAGACAACAGGTCCTCGAGGTACTTGGTAGCAAATCGAATTGATTCATCTTTGTTCATAATAAATCTCCTTTATTTACGCCTTTTGCCCAACCGCTTCTTGCTCTTGGCCGTAATCCGAGTAACTTTGGCGCCCCCAGGCTCTTTGACGACTTTAGCTTCCTCAATTTTATTGAGCTCCCGAATAATTTTCTTATCAGCAGAAATCTCCATTTCGTCACCTTTTTTACTAATAAGATACGTCTACGGTAAAACAGTAAGAAGATTGGTAACAAAGTAGT
>X19_European_Ground_Squirrel__coassemble_5_pt1 | contig 25426 bp, 20 predicted proteins | sample X19_European_Ground_Squirrel__metabat2_high_PE_007 | metagenome-assembled genome bin X19_European_Ground_Squirrel | reverse complement strand
GAAAGAACCATCGCTAGCGTTGAGGGTGAGGCAAGCGAAACGTTATATTTCTGGCGCACCGTGTCGGAGAGACCAGGGACTCGCAAGATTTCCGCATAAAGGCTTTCGGTTGGCACGAACATAATGCCAAAGTTGGTAGTAGCTGGCGGATCGAGGTACTTCGTAGAAATCTTTTTGGCTTGCTCTTTGACGTCAGTGGTTAAGGCCTTACGATATTGCTCCACGGCGGATTTATCTCCTCGATCGTAAGCATCAATTAGGCGGGCGTAGTTCTCCACGGGGAATTTGGAATCAATTGGAAGGTAGACAATTTGCTCATCTCTGCCTGGCATTTTGATAGCAAATTCTACTCGGTCGCTACTGCCAGACTTAGTAACGACATTCTCTACGTACTGTTCTGGTGTTAGGCAATCGCTAACAATATTGCCTAGTTGGACCTCGCCATAAATTCCCCGAGTCTTGACCCCCTCCATCACTTTCTTGAGGTCGCCCACACCACTAGCGAGATTCCGCATTTCCCCTAAGCCCTGATAGACTTGAGTTAACTGCCCAGAAATAGTCTTAAAGCTTTCGTTGAAACGGCGTTCGACCGACTTTTGCAATTTCTCATCGACGGTCTGGCGCATCTCATCAAGTTTCTTGGCATTGTCGTCTTGTAAACTTTTCACCCGTGTATCCACAACTCGCTGAATTTCTTGTAGATTATCCGAAATTTCTTTGCGGTTTTCCCGAAATTCCCCCTCAATCTTAGGGGCCAGCTTGTCGAGCTCGCCTTCTACGCGGATGAGGCGCTCTTCTAGACGCGAGGTATCAATACGAGCGACTGGCTTGCGCGTCAAAAGCAACAGGAGCAGAATGACGATGATAACCCCTAATATAACTAGGACAATATCCATAAGGGTATTATACCACACTTCTATCTCATACAGTACTAAGGCAACGGAGGGGGAAACCAAGGTAGCGATCGTGATTAAACGATGGATACGCTATGGCGCTGTGAAAATTAAGATAATAGTTGTAGATTGTATCAGAGTATGCCTTAGCCGATTGATCATAGCCTCGCATACCAGAGTTTATGATATACCCAATGCTCAGATCAAGATACCCGCTGCGCACGAAAAGGGTATAGGATTGACCTTTTATTATAAGCTTGTTAGAATAAGAATGGTAAGTGTCTGGTTATTGCTTCTTCTTTGAAGGAGCAATTTCTATTTTAATGAACGGCTTGTCCAAGACATAAATAGTCAGAGCCATCACAAATACCCTCCTTTCTCCCCACCATGACAAAAGTTAGGTCAATTCCCACACCCATACCCAACCTAGCATAATTTAAAGAAAATTAGCAAGCATAAGCTTAATTACTTCGTGCGCAGCGGACACATTCATATTAACATTGGTCGCTTCAGAAGTTCTGGTCAAAGTGGATATAGCTGGTCGTCACGGACACAAGCACAGGCTACGTCTGCTTACAATTTTCATTTTTACGCTTCTGTCATATATCCATCGTATAACTATGACCGTTTCTACGCTTTCCCCCTCCGTTGCCTTAGTACTGTATGAGATATAAAGAATAATGGAAAAGAAGTATGCTGGGGTTTCTCTAGGCTAATCTGGGGGAATTTCGCAGGCTGCTGCCGAGAACTAAGCGGGAGCACACCCGTGAAGACGGGCTGTGCTAACCGCGACCCCCAGATTAGCCTAGAGAACCCCCCACTACCTCTTTTGCCATTGACATTTTATCCCATCTGTGCTATAATGGAGAGGTAGGGGGTAACGTCCTTTAAGATTTTAGTTTTGTTCTACTTAAAGTCTAGTTTTTGCCCCACAAAGGAGGATAAATATGATATTTAAGAGGAAAAGGACAGAGAGAACAACGTCAGAGCAGCCAAATACGACAGGAATCCAGCGCGATATTGACGCTAATGTAAAGCCAGAAATAGCCGACAAAGTACCGCGTAATTATCCTAATTCTCGGATTGAATACGTGACCCTTATGTCGACCATTGCTACAGTCTCAACAGGATTTGCGGCAGCAGCGATTGCTTGGAAGATTCTGCAGGCACCGTTTGAGAGGCTCGCAGCATATGCCACTATCTGCACGATTCTGTTGATTGTAATTGTTGTTGGTTGGATGTATGCTTGGTTCGCACGGATTCGTCCGCTTTTTCGTTCAACACAAGATCAAAGTGCGAAGAAGTATACCCGTGTTGATGGTCTATGCGATGCTTTGATTGCTCTATGTATGATCATTCAAGGGATAAGCTACTTTGCGACACCAGTTTTCCTTATTGTCAGAAGGCTTTGTTTTCTCCTTTTTACGATAGCTTGGCTTGTTGGCGGTAACTTCTCAATTTATTTTCTGGAGTACAAAACTCGGAACCGTTAGCTCCGAGCAATTTTCGTATGTAAGTGCCAAAAATAGCCCCGCTTGAGGGCTATTTTTGTGAGTTTGCTTGAGCTAACAAGACTTACTTCGTATTGCGCTTTTCGATAATCTCGGCAGCAACGTTTGGTGGTACTTCCTCATAAGCGTACAGCTCCATCGAACTGGCAGCACGGCCCTGCGACATACTACGCAAGTCCGAGGTGTAACCAAACAGGTTCCCCAGTGGACAGAAAGCCTTAATGAGCTTTGCGCCACCGTTGAGATCTTCCATACTATCGATACGACCACGGCGTGAGTTGATATCACCAATGACGTCGCCCATGAACTCCTCTGGAGTGGTGATCTCGAGCTTCATAATTGGTTCGAGTAGAACAGGCTTAGCCTTCTTGATGCCTTCACGAGTGGCAATGCTACCAGCAAGCTTAAAGGCGAGTTCGTTAGAGTCAACATCGTGGTAGCTACCATCGTAAAGCGTAGCTTTGACGTCGACTACGGGGTAGCCAGCGATTACGCCGCCAGCCAAAGTCTCCTCAATACCCTTTTGGACTGGCTTGCGGAATTCCTGAGGCACTACGCCACCCTTAATCTGATCGATAAATTCAAAGCCTTTGCCGGGCTCATTTGGCTCAAATTTGACCCAAACATCACCGTACTGACCGCTGCCACCGGATTGCTTGACGTGCTTACCTTGAGCTTCGGCGGTGCCGCGGATGGTTTCACGGTAAGCAACTTGTGGCGCACCGGTATTGGCTTCAACACCATGCTCACGCTTGAGACGGTCAATAATAATCTCAAGGTGAAGCTCGCCCATACCAGAGATAATAGTCTGGCCAGTTTCTTCATCAGTATGGACACGGAAAGTCGGGTCCTCCTCGGCCAACTTCGAAAGGCCAATCCCCATTTTCTCTTGGTCGGATTTCGTCTTAGGCTCAACAGCAATGGATACTGGTGGATCGGGGAATTCGATACTTTCTAGGTGAATCGGATGAGCCGGATCGCAAATCGTGGTTCCAGTAGTAACATCTTTCAGCCCCACCACGGCAGCGATATCGCCCGCCGTAATTTCTGAGATTTCTTCGCGTTTATCGGCGAACATGCGCACGATACGACCGATACGCTCTTTATCGCCAGTACTAGCGTTTAAGATGGTGCTACCGGAGGTCATCTTACCGGCATAAACTCGGATAAAGACTAGCTTCCCAACGAAGGGGTCGGTCGCGATCTTGAAAGCTAGTGCAGTCAGAGGCTCGTTATCATCGGCTTTGCGGACGACTTCGTTGCCAGTCTTCGGATCAATTCCAACCGTCTGACCTTGATCGCGGTCGAGTGGGCTAGGTAAGTAGTCGGTACAAAGGTCAAGAACCTTTTCGACGATTACGCCACGGCCATCACCACCGGTGACGAGGAAGAAGTCGCCATCAAGCACACGCTTGCGCAAGGCGGCTTTAAGCTCAACTTCGGTAATGGACTCTTCGCCCTGGCTGAAGAATTTCTCCATCAAGGCTTCATCAGCTTGGACTGCCTCTTCAACGAGCAATGAACGTGCGTTCTTGGCCTTTTCAAGCATATCAGCTGGGATTTCACCGACAGTTAGTTCATGGTCGGCATAATCCTTGTAGGTGTATGCCTTCATGTCGATGAGATCGACTACACCACAAATGTCTTTTTCGAAGCCAATTGGCAAGTGAATTGCAACGGCATTCTTGGACAAACGCTTATGGATGCTGTCGAGGGATTTATAGAAGTCGCCACCTATTTGGTTGATTTTGTTGATAAAGCAGATGCGAGGCACACCATATTTGGTAGCTTGGCGCCAAACAGTTTCGGACTGAGCTTCGACACCCATTTTACCATCAAAGACCACTACGGCACCATCAAGCACGCGGAGAGAACGCTCCACCTCGGCGGTAAAGTCGATATGGCCCGGGGTATCGATGATGTTGATCTTGTGCCCTTTCCAATAAGTCGTCACCGCAGCCGAGGTAATCGTAATACCGCGTTCCTTTTCCTGTTCCATCCAGTCGGTCGTAGCACCACCATCGTCACCCTTGACGAGGCTAATCTTGTGCTTAAGACCAGTACGATAGAGAATCGCCTCGGAAGTAGTAGTCTTACCAGCATCAATATGGGCAATAATACCAATATTGCGCAACTTTGATAAATCTTTAATTTCACTTGCCATACGGTAGCTTCCTTTTTATCCTTATTTCTCCCAAGTGACGCCCGTAGCGCCAGGCTTGCAGACATTAAAAATAGACTTTTCTTAATTTTAGCATAATTTTGTCAAAATGGGTAGAGAAAAAGATAACCCCGACCATGAAAATGGTCGGGGTCGTAATGTACATTACCTGCCGAAGTATTGATGGACATAGTCTTTGTAACACTGCTCACGCAATCTGCTGAAGTTAGCTGTGCCAGCTTTCGGCATTTCGTAGTCGCTACCCTGGTCGGGGTCAACAGCCGAACTGGACTGCACTACGGGAAAGTCGAGCAAAAGGAAGGTTGCCATCAAGGGCTTACCATCCAGCTCTTTCAATAGACTTTCGTTGCGGGAGTCGTTTTTTATCCCTACCTCGTATTGAAGAAAGACAGCGTTCTGCCACTTTTCCGCCAACAATTCGGTCGAGAGAAATGACATGATTACCCTCTCGGCCTGTCGGGGTGTCGTTACAAAGTATCGACCCGCTTTAGTGCTCGACTCAAGGAAAACAAAATCTACTCCAGAGTAAAGCTTCTGCGGGAGCCAGCTGGCATACATCGCCTGAAGAGCAGCGTAAGGCTTACCATCGGTCAGATCAACAATCTGACCGTCAGAAGTCTTCTGACGTAAACCATACTTCGGTATCAAAAGCGTAGCGGTACTGCTGGCGTAGTTGATTTCAAAGGCGCTGGGCGTCTCTGTCACCGTAGCATTCTTATACGCCTGCTGCATCTGGTCCAAAGTGATAGGTTCGGCAATCCCGTCAATGGCATTTTTGAGCCTGTTCAACTGATTATGGAGCTCTTTCGCTTCTACCTGTGCGGCGTTACGCTCGCTCTGTAAGCTGGTCTTCTCCACACCGTAAACAGTTTCCTGCTGTTTGATGCGGGCCTGTAAGTCAGCGACCGCTTTTTTCAGCTGCTCATTCTCATTGGTAAGACGGCTGCATTGATCGCGTAAAGCGGTTTTGTCCGCCTCCAGCGCTTCAGCCTTCTTCTGGACTCTCTTCAGTTCAGCTTCAGCTGCCATGCGCTCTTCATCAGCCTTGATAACTCTGTCATTTTCTCTTGCAATTAAACGATCTGATTTGCTCATATCTAACCTCCTAATGTTCTATATTCCACTACTGGTAACAATAATGCTATCACTTTCCATTGTAGCACACTTTGCTTAAAAAGTCAAGCATTTTCGGTATATTTTTGGCATTTTGGCGATTTTATGTCAATAATAGCGGATTTTGCACTAAACTAAGGGGGCCGAGTCATCAGAAAGGAGGAAAAGGCGCTGCTTAGCTCGGGTAAGAGCTACATAAATCAAGCGCTCTTGATCGGCAACTTCGGCTTCCCGAGTGTCACCAAAGAGCGGGAAAATCGTGGCATGGGGATGACTGCCCATAACTAACTCACGGTTGAGCTCCAATAGAATTACAATTTCCGCCTCTAGACCTTTGGATTTATGCATTGTCATAATGCGCACCCGTTGGGAAAATTCCTCTGCTGACAGAATTTCCTCTTGCGCCAGTAGATTTTGTAGGGCGCGCCCGAACACTTCCAGAGTCACTCCTGGATAGCTGGTGAAATTATGACGATGCAGTAGCATAAACTCACTTTCAGGAAAATGCCGAAAGATCCGCCAGGTGGCCTTAAGTAATCGTGCTGCCCCTAGCGGCACACGTTCGGGATTACAGCTCATGACCTCCGCCAGAGCCAGAACAAAGCGCCCGTCACCGAGAGCGTCTTCATGAATATCACTTGGATCAAGACGTAGCTTGCTGGGATTGAGATGATAGATTTTACCAGATTGACGACTCTTCGGAATGGCTGGAAGCGCCTGAGGGTCGTAGTGCTCCAGCATAAAGTGATTCGCTAATTCAACAATTCGGCGGTTACTCCGATAGTTGGTGGCAAGCGGAATATTAATCGTGTCTTCGGGAAAGTACTGCGCGAAGTTAATAAAATAATCCACATCTGAACCGGCAAATCGATTGATGGCCTGCCAGTCATCACCGACTGCGAAAAGTTTGGCTGCTGGAGCCAGCTGGCGGATAGCTTGGACCAGAGCAAAAAAGAGATAAGAAAAATCTTGATATTCATCAATCAGAACATACTTTAACGGTGTAATCTGATTCCTGATGGCTCCTGGACAGTTTGCCGAACATAGATAATCCGTAGCCAACGCCAGCAGAAGGTTAAAATCCATTGTGGGCGGTTGCAAAGCTTGCCAATATCGGCGATAAACCGTCAAGGAAATCTGATGAAAACGGCACTTACGCTTAGAGTCTGTCGTACTCGTTGCCTGCTGGCAATAAGCCTCTACGGCTTGCTCGAGAGCCTCCAGACCTTGAGGGCCGGGAAATTTCTGACCAGCTCGAGTAATGAAATTCTTGACAATTCCCAGCGTTTCTTGGCGTTCTGTAGGTGGTAGCTTGAGATGTAAATCGTGCAAAACCTGAGTAAATAAACTGATGATTAATTTCTCCTGCGTAGCCTCTGAGATCAGCTGAGGGTGCTCGCCAGTTAGTTTAACAATGTCGAGGGCGAACTTATGAAAAGTAGAAGCAATAGTGACGGGAGTAACCTCAGTAAGACTAGTCCCGTCAACCTTGACTTCCGCAATCCGCGAATTAACTTCAGCTGCAGCGGTGCGGTTAAACATAAAAATAGCAATCTCGTCCAGATTGGCTAGGCCATGCGCAACTAGATAGGCAACTTTAGCCACGATAACCCGAGTCTTGCCTGAGCCGGCGCGAGCTGTAACTAGTGTATTCTGATGCGTATCTATCACGGCTCGGATTTGGTCGAGATCTAGCGTATATGGCTCACCAAAAAGGGTGACATGCCGGGCAAACCAGGCGGATGCAGCATAGATTTCAGGAGCATAAGCACTTTTGGGGCTAACGGAGCTACAGTTCTGCCTAGCTCCCCGCCCTCGCACTAGCTAAGCTTTGCCTTTAGAATTTGTTGAACTGCGGCTGGGTTAGCTTGGCCATGTGAAGCTTTCATCACTTGGCCGACCAAGAAGCCAATAACCTTTTCCTGGCCAGCCCGATAATCGGCTTGGGCCTGCTTGGTCTCGGGTCTCGCCAACACTTCGTCGACAATGGACTCCAACGCTCCCAGATCATTTTCCTGAACGACACCCAGCTCTTTAGCGATTGTACGAGTATCCTTGTAGTGCATTTCGGGATCAAAGAATTTAAGAAAAACTTCTTTCATGCCAGTGCTCGAAAGCTCATTCGCGGCGTTCATCTTAACTAGCTCAATCAACTGAGCTTTACTGGGCAGCTCATCATTCAAAAGGCTGGCGTTTTCTTCAGCGAGTAATACCGATGAAAAGAGGTTGGCAACTTTCTTAACGACAGAATTGTCTTCTAATTCTGCTAACTTACTCATTAACTGCGGGTAATCCAGTAAAGTCTCAAGAAGCTCTTTGGATAAAATTTCGCCGAACTGCGTGCGATACCAGCTAGGCATTTGAGGAAGGCTGGCGCGCTCGGCTTCTACCAAGCTACTCTGTAAGCGAATGGGCGGAATATCTGGCTCGGGCATATAGCGGTAATCGGCTGCCCCCTCCTTAGTGCGTTGTCCCGTAGTCTCACCGGTGGCATCGTTCCAACCCCGGGTCTCTTGGATCACACTCTCACCACGATCGAGGAGCTTCGACTGGCGTTTAATTTCGTAATCCACCACGCGCTCGACACTACGGAAAGAGTTGAGATTTTTAACTTCGGTCTTGGTCCCCAATTGATCGCTACCCTCAGGAGCGACACTAATATTGACATCAAAACGCATATTACCGTTGTATAAGTCACCGTACGTCACTCCAGCATAGGCCATTAAGCGCCAAAGTTCCTTGGCGTAATCACGGGCGTGAGCGGCGCTGTGAATGTCGGGCATAGAAACAATTTCCACGAGAGGCGTACCCGCTCGGTTTAAGTCAATCAGGCTATACGCACTTTCGTGAGTGGATTTACCGGCATCCTCTTCGAGATGTGCATGCTCAATCCGAATCTCGGTACCGTCAGGCAAGACCACATGACCCGCACCAATAATCGGATGGAAGAACTGCGTGATTTGATAACCTTTGGGCAAATCAGGATAATAATAATGCTTGCGGTCAAAACGACTCTTAAGGTTGATTTCGGCATTCAGAGCAAGACCGGCCCGCACGGTATATTTGATTGCTTCGCCATTCAACCTTGGTAGCATCCCTGGCAAAGCAAAATCGACTGGTGAGACGCAAGAATTGGGAGCTTTACCCCGAGCGTCATTATCAACTTCAGAAAAGAGCTTAGTCCGAGTAGCAAGCTGAACGTGACATTCGATGCCGATGGTAGGAAGATATTTTGCCATTAGATTGCTCCTAGGTCTTTAAGGGCTTGACGAAAGGCGGCGAGAGCGCGGTTGGCCTGACCGTATTCGACTTCAAAATCATCAATATGGGCAATTTGATTACGCAATTTGTGTGCCGCCCAAACCGAACCGGGCTTCTCGAAGCGGTCTGCCACTCGCTTGAGGCGTTCGCCCATGGTCTTGCCTGGCAAAGCGAGTTCATTCAGAGCACGGTCGAGCAATTTATCCGCGTTGATAACGGCAATGCTATAAGTCCGCGGATCGTCCCGCACAAGTCCGTTTTCAATCTTCAGCCAGCGCGTCTGGTATTCCTCAACGTCAAAAGTGTGGGCGTGGCGCCCCGTCAAGGTCATGGCAAGTAGCGCCAAAATCCCTACGGCCACGATGGCAATTACAAGAAAAACTACTGGTGAGCTAGGCATCACAATTCCTCCATTGTCTTAGCAAAATTAATTAACTGGCGATCGCTACGTCGTGGCCCAACTAGCTGCAATCCTAGGTCGAGACCTGACTCAGTCTGGCCGGCAGGAATGGTCAGTCCAGGCAGGCCAGCTAAGTTAAGTGGCACCGACATGACATCTTCGAGATACATCGCTACTGGGTCGTTGACTTTCTCTCCTAGCTTAAAGGCCGGGCTAGGGCTGACTGGTGCAAGGATAAAGTCGCATTGTTCAAATGCTCGGTCATATTCTTTAATAATGAGCGTCCGCGCTTGAGCTGCCTTGAGATAATAAGCATCGTAATAGCCGCTCGATAAGACGAAATTGCCAATCATAATACGGCGCTTATTTTCGGGCATGAAGCCTTCGTTGCGCGTATTCTCGTACAGCTCGGCCAGATGCTCGGACTGCTGGCTACGATAGCCGTAGCGTATCCCATCATGGCGCGATAGATTGCTGGCAACTTCAGCCGGAACAATAATATAATAAGCTGCTAGTGCGTATTTGAGCGCAGGCATTTCTAATTCGACAATTTCGTGACCGTGACTACGCAGGGCTGCCACTTTTTGCTGCAGAGCTGCTCGAATTTCGGGGGCTACTGCCGCGTTATCGAAATCTTTCACAATCCCAATCTGCTTTTTATCGTCCGAGATTTCAGTAGTCGTATAATAATCGGGTAAAGTCGTCAGGTCTTTGGTATCCTGACCGGCACAAATTTGCATCAACAGATCAAGGTCATCAGCTTCTCGCGCAAAGAAACCGACGCAGTCCGTACTCGAAGCCATTGCCACCACCCCATAGCGGCTAATCGTACCATAGGTCGGTTTCAGCCCATAGACACCGTTAAAGCTGGCTGGCTGGCGAATCGAACCACCCGTATCTGTACCCGTAGCAAAGGGGACAATTCCGAGTGCTACTGCTACTGCCGAGCCACCAGAGCTCCCGCCCGATACGCGTTCAAGATCCTTGGAGTTCTTGGTGGGACCGTAGTAAGAGTTCTCGGTCGAGCTACCGTGAGCAAAAGCGTCGAGATTGGTCCGACCAATCATAATTGCACCTTCGGCCTCAAGCTTCTCGACAGCGGTCGCAGTCACTGGGCTGGCAAAACCGTTAAGGACTAGCGCAGAAGCCGTAGTTTCACCCTCGGGACTGAGAAAATTATCCTTCAGTGCATAGGGTACGCCAGCCAGCCGCCCGACTGACTCACCCTGAGCGATGCGCCCGTCAATCGCTTTGGCTTTTTCCAGAGCCGCATCATTAATCCAGGTAAAGATATGGTAATCTTCTTGGTAGCGGTGTGCCTTGTCGAGAGCCTCTCGCACTAAATCCACCGCCGAAATGGTTTTACTCGCAGTTTTCATTCTTTATAATACCTTCGGCACTTTAATTTGATTCTGATGAACTTCCTTAGTCAGAGCTAGTAGCTGTTCTGGACTGGCATCCTGAGGGAGAATCTCGTCATTACGCCAAACATTCTCCATCTCAAAGACCTGGTAAGTCGGCTCCACCCCCTCGGTATCTAGCTCGTCCAGCTGTGAAATATAATTAATAATTCCTTTTAAATCCCCTTCAAGCGCTTGGCTCTGCTCTGCCGTCAGCGCGAAATTTGACAGCTTAGCTAAATGCCCAATCGTTTCCTGATTAACTTCCATATAAATTTATTATACTACAATTTAAATCTAAAGACTATACCGCAGCGGGTTTTGATTGGAGTATTTCCTCTTGGCGCTCAATAAAATCAATTGCTTTTTGACGCTCGGTGATTTCCTGCCACAGTTGGCGCTTGCGCGTGGTAAGCATCGCAGTGCGTTCGGCTTCCGTACTGGCTCCCTGCCGGTAGAGACGAGCATATCGCCGAATTTCTTTCGGGCGGAAACCAGCCTGCTTCATGCCGAGGAGAATATGTAGTAGTGCGATTTGCTCGGAATCGAGGACACGATGGCCGCTCCGATCACGACGAACGTGCGGAATAAGACCTTGGTTACAATAGCGACGTAGCGTAGTAGTTGTGATATTGAAATCCTTGGCTACGTCTCGGATTGCTTTTGATTGATTTTTAGCCATAATCTCATTATAGCATAGGCTAACTTTTTTGAATTTTTGTTCGTGGGGCTACCCCTGTTAAGGTGTTATTTTAGGCTAACTTTTTTGCAAAAAAAGTTAGCTCTTAGTACCGTATGGGATAGAAGAGAAATCCCCGAGCTGTAAATTTTAAAATCTGCTGATACGGGCGGGCTATGATCTCTACTATTTTACTACATTTTGCCCCAGCAAAAAGCCCCCAGGTTACCCTAGAGGCTTTTTGGCAGAGTTTGGGCTTTACATCTCAGCGATGTCTTCAGCGCTGGGACCGCTGGCCATATCGGCGGTTTCGGCTAGTGCCTCATCCTCGGCTTGCGATGCCACTACGAGCGGCTCAACACCAGTACCGACTGGAATCTTGCGACCGATGATGACGTTCTCTTTCAAGCCCTTGAGATGGTCGACACGTCCATTGATAGCCGCATTGATCAGAACGCGGGTAGTATCCTGGAAGGAGGCCGCAGAGAGGAACGAATCAGAGAAGATCGAAACCTTAGTAATACCGAGAAGCAGGTTCTCGTAGGTTGCGGTCTGCTTGCCGGTAGCTTCAAGGCGCTCATTCTCCGCGACGATTGCAGCCTTAGAGACTACATCACCGGAGACGAAGCTAGAATCGCCTGCATCATCAATCATCACACGGCTAAACATCTGACGCACAATAATCTCGAGGTGTTTCGCCGAAATCTCATGACCTTGGGCAGCGTAAACGGCGGTAACGTCATTCATGATGTAGCGAGCGGTCTCTTCGGCGCCTTTGTACTTCAAGAGGTCTTGAAGGTTCAAGGAACCAGTTGTGAGACGGTCACCGGCTTCCAGATGGTCACCAGACTTTACTAATACCTCGGCGTCGTTCGGGATCTCAACTCGGACTGCACCACCAGCTTCAGCAACGATGACAATTGCGCCTTCTACCAGCTGAGCATTACCGTCAACTGGCGACACTAATGGATCGTCACCTTTGCCTTTATCGGCAATCACATCACCAGCTTGTACGCTCGCGCCGTCTTTGATTTTGGCCTTGCGGCCCTCAAGCTCTAGACGCATGGTTTCACCAGTTTCTGGCGTAATCTGAGCGATGTACTTATTGCCATCTTCCCAGACCTCTACCGTACCGGCAACCGGCGTAATGTAAGCCCGACCTTTTGGTGCACGAGCCTCTAGAAGCTCTTCCACACGTGGCAAACCACGAGCGATGGCACCGGAACCAGCCACACCCGAGCCGTGCTTAGTGTCAAGCGTAAGCTGGGTACCTGGCTCACCAAGTGATTGAGCAGCAATCACGCCTACTGGCTGATGTGCCGCAACCAGCGCACGGGTGGACATATCGACACCGTAAGCTTTGCGTGGCACACCGCTGATAGCGGTGGTAGTAAGGACGGATTGAATCTTGATACTTTCAATGTTGTCATCGTTCTCAATCTGCTCAGCAATCTCTTGGCTAATGAGCTGGTCGGCATCAATGTAACCAGGTACAGCTTCGGCAGTATAGCGGCCCGCGATACGAGCGGCAAATCCGATGCCAGTATATTCGCTTTCTTTCTTGAAAACTTCAAATCCAGGATCTGATGCTTCCTCGTCAGTCGTGAAGACGTCTTGCGCCACATCGACTAGACGCCGCGTCAAGTAACCAGAGTCTGCCGTACGGAGAGCAGTTGACACCTGCCCTTGGCGAGCGCCTCGCGTTGCGATGAAGGATTCGAGGGTGTTTAGACCTTTCTTATAGCTACTCTTGACTGGAAGCTCAATCTCATTGTTGTTAATATCCACCATGATACCGATTTCTGCTGAGGCAAGCTTGATGTTGGAAATACTACCACGAGCACCGGAGTTCACCATCACAGCGATGTCCGTATCCATCTCGGCCAGTTGGCCTTTAAGGAACTCAGAAATCTTTTTATCGATATCGCGCCAGTTAGCCACGGTCAAGTTGTAACGTTCTTCTTCAGTGACTAACCCTTGGTCGAATTGCTCCTGAATCAAGGCTGTCTTAGCATCGCCTTCGGCGATAAAGTCGTCAATCTCAGGATAAGTTGGATAATCGTCCTTCGAAGTCGAGACCGAAGCAATCGTCTCATACTCAAAGGCGAGGTTCTTCACAGCGTCTGCCGTCTTTACCATTTCCTCAGCACCAAGTTCGTCAAAGATGTTTGCCATGACACGCTTGAGCTGTTTGCTGGTTTGGACAGAGTTGTCGTAAGGATATGACTTTGGCAGGACTTCGTTGAAAATCACACGACCAAGAGTAGTGTTGCGAATCTCACCCTTAGCAAAAACCCGAATCGGGGTCTGCAGGGCAATAATTCCCTGGTCATAGGCCATTTCGGCTTCATAGACTGAACTGTATGGCTTGACTTCCGTGGTCTCCGTACCTGGTTTGTCGTAGGTCAAGTAATAAATACCCAGTACCACGTCCTGATAAATGGCCAGCACCGGAGCGCCGTCCGCTGGTTTCAAGAGGTTCTTGCTTGCCGACATCAGTTCGCCCGCTTCGGCTTGAGCGGCGTCTGAAAGTGGCAAGTGTACCGCCATTTGGTCACCATCGTAGTCGGCGTTGAAGCCCGAAGCTACGAGCGGGTGGAGTTGGATGGCCTTACCATCAATTAGCTTAGGTTGGAAAGCCTGTACCGAAAGCCGGTGAAGTGATGGTGCCCGGTTAAGCAAGACATACTTACCCTTAATGCATTCGTCTAGACCATCCCAGACGATAGCCTCGCCAGCTTCAATCATACGAGTAGCCGAGCGGATGTTTGCAGCATGCTCGCCAGCAATCAACCAAGAAATCACAAATGGTTTAAAGAGTTCAAGTGCCATTTGCTTTGGCAAGCCGCATTCATTAAGCTTCAGCTCTGGACCGACTACGATAACCGAGCGGCCAGAGTAGTCCACACGCTTACCCAGCAGGTTCTGGCGGAAGCGACCCTGCTTACCCTTGAGTAGATCCGAAATGCTTTTAAGCTTACGGCGACCATTTTGGGCGCTAGCACTACGGCTACCATGTACAGCCGAATTATCAATCAACGCGTCCACGGCTTCTTGAAGCATCCGCATTTCGTTGTGACAGATGACGGCTGGCGCATTTAGCTCTAGTAACTTGCGCAAGCGGTTGTTACGGTTGATGACACGGCGGTAAAGGTCGTTCAAGTCGCTTGTAGCGAAACGTCCGCCAGGTAGAGCTAGCATTGGGCGAAGGTCGGGTGGAATAACTGGCACGACCGTCAGAATGAGGTCGATCGGCTTAATCCCGGCACTTTCCATACCTTCAAGGACTTTAAGACGCTTCATGATCCGCTTCTGTTTTTGCCCTTTAGAAGCCTCGGCTTCCTCGTGTAGCTCGGAAATCATCGTCTTGAGATCAATCTCGTCAAGTAGCTTCTTGATAGCGGTTGCACCCATCTCGACCTCAATCAAGTCTTCGTAGCCTTCCGGAAGGTTGCGATACTCCTGCTCACTGATAACTGCGCCTTTCTGCATCTTTTCGAGCGCACTCTTTTTTGCCAAGAAATCGGTTTCTAGCGCCTCGGATTCTTTTGCTTGCGCATCGGCTAGAGCAGCTAAATTTGCATTAGCGTCCTTAGCCATCTCCTCATAGCGCAGACGAATTGCCTCACGAGCAGCTTCAGTTTCCGCTTCAAGATCATTCAAAGTCTGAGCGATTTGCTCATCTTTGGCATCAACAATCAAGTAGGAAGCAAAGTAAACGACTTTTTCGATGTTCTTCACTGTTAGGTTGAGTAGCACGCTTAAGGCGCTCGGTGTGCCCCGCATGAACCAAATGTGAGCTACTGGAGCAGCCAACGTAATGTGACCCATACGCTCACGGCGGGCAATACTCTTAGTGACGAGGTTGCCTTCCTTATCGACAGCCGCCTCGCGTGAACGGACGCCCTTGAGCTTAGAGTCATGGGGGTTGATATCCTTGACTGGCCCGAAAATTCGCTCACAGAACAGACCATCGCGTTCTGGTTTTTGTGTACGGTAGTTAATTGTTTCTGGTTTTAAGACTTCGCCGTAGCTCCAGCCGAGAATATCTTCCTTGCTGGCTACACTCAAACGAATCGAGTCAAAGTCATTGGCGCTAATGAAATTATCCATCCAAGCCATCTTACAACTCCTCTCCGAGGTCAGTTTCACCGCTATCTAAGTCGAGATCATCTGCCTCCGTTATTTGTATCCCCTCGTCATCCAACATTTCTTTGGATTCCTCACTATCTAGGTCAACTAGTGTGCTTTCGGCTTGTGCCTGAGCTGAATGTTGAGCATAAATCAGTCGATCATCACTCTGGCGCTCAATCTCGCGGGAGGTCTTTTCAATGACTTCGCCCGCATCAGTCGATTCGCCATGATCAAGCAAGTCAACTTTCAAACCTAATCCTTGGAACTCTTTCACCAAGACGTTAAAGCCTTCTGGGAGCTTTGGCCCCTCAATCGGTTCACGTTTGATGATTGCCTCATAAGCTTTGGCACGACCATAGACATCATCAGACTTAATCGTGAGCATTTCTTGCAAAGTAGTTGCAGCACCGTAAGCTTCTAGTGCCCACACCTCCATTTCTCCAAAACGCTGACCACCGTTCTGGGCTTTACCTCCAAGGGGTTGTTGTGTGACTGTCGTGTACGGACCTGTCGAACGCGCGTGAATCTTGTCTTCAACCATGTGGTGCAGCTTCAGCATGTGCATCACACCAACCGATGTGCGTTCGTTGAACGGTTCACCAGTTAGGCCGTCATAGAGTTGAATACGGCCATCACGGGCAAAGCCGGCCTTTTCGAGCTGTTCTGAGATTGTCTCGTCACTTACGCCGTTGAATGGTGGCGTGGCAACTTCGTAACCCAGCGCTCGTGCGGCCATGCCAAGGTGAATCTCAAAGAGCTGCCCGAGGTTCATACGGCTTGGTACACCCATTGGGCTAAGCAAGACATCGATTGGCGTACCATCTGCCATGTAGGGCATATCCTCTACTGGGAGAATCCGCGAAACCACACCTTTGTTACCATGGCGACCAGCGATTTTGTCGCCGACGCTAATTTTGCGCATCTCAGCAACGTAGATTTTAATCTGCATCAAGACGCCAGCCTTAAGCTCATGGCCTTGTTCGCGAGTGTAAATGCGGACACCGACCACCTTACCCATGCTGGAGCCATTCATACGCACCGAGGTATCGCGTACATCTTTAGCTTTCTCACCGAAGATAGCTCGGAGTAGGCGCTCCTCAGAGCTGAGTTCTTGTTCACCCTTTGGTGTAATCTTACCCACCAAGATATCGCCAGGCATAACTTCGGAACCAACTACAACGATACCATCCTCACCTAAGTGCCGCAGGCTCTTCTCGGGAACGTTTGGAATATCGCGGGTAACAACTTCTGGACCAAGCTTGGTTTCACGAACCTCAACATCGAAATCCTTAATGTTGATTGAAGTGAGTGAGTCGTCTTGAACCAAGCGTGAAGAAATGACAATCGCGTCATCCATGTTGTAACCCCGCCAAGGCATAAAGGCTACCAAGAGATCTTTACCGAGAGCTAACTCACCATTGACGACACTGGCGCCCTCAATGAGAATTTGGCCTTTCTTCACCTTTTGCCCACGAACGACTTTCACGCGCTGATTGTAGCAGCGGTCATCATTAGTTTTCTCAAAGTGTTCCAGCTTGTATTCTTCCTCACCATCTTTGTACTTGACGATGACCGAAATACCATCAGCTTTGACGACCTCACCGTCTTTCTCGGCCACAACTACTTGTGAAGTATTCATAGCGACTTCGTGTTCGATGCCAGTACCAACGACTGGAGAATCATTCTTCAGCAGTGGAACGGCTTGCTTCTGCATGGCGCAGGCCATCAAAGAGCGGTCCACACGGTTTTTCTCGACAAATGGAATTAAGCTAGCAGAGGTACCGAGAATTTCCTTGTGGGCAGCATCAATGTGCGTAACCAAGTTTGAAGCCACCTGGCTTGGGCGACCTTTCACACGAGCCGAGACCCAATCTTCTACGAATTCACCTTTTTCGTTTAGCTTAACCGAAGCGTCCGCAATAATCATATCGTCTTCTTGGGCGGCATCAACGTAAACTACTTCATCAGTCACCTTACCGTTCTTCACGACACGATATGGCGCCTCAATGAAGCCGTACTCGTTAATACGTGCATAAGTTGCAAGGTTAAGCACAAGACCCACGTTACCACCTTCTGGGGTCTCAACTGTACAGATGCGACCATAGTGAGTTGGGTGAGCATCGCGCACATCAAAGCCAGCGCGTTCACGTGTCAAACCACCAGGACCCATCGAGCTCAGACGGCGCTTGTGAGCTAGCTCAGAGTAACCATTGACTTCATCCATTAGCTGCGAAAGCTGTGAGCTAGAGAAGAACTCTTTCACAGCAGCTACTACTGGGCGCGAGTTGAGTAGCTGTGACGGTGTTACTTCCTCGGGTGATACCATTGACATACGGTCAAGAATATTGCGCTGCAAGCGAAGCATACCGAGGCGGAACTGACGCTGTACCAGTTCACCAACTAGCTTCACGCGGCGGTTAGCTAGAGAGTCGATATCATCGGCTGGCTCTTGAGAGTTATTGAGACGAATAATCTCGGAAATGATGGCTAGGACGTCCTTGATCTGCAATGTCCGGTGAGCAGCATCGTTAGGCGTGTCGTAACCCAAGCGGCGATTTAGCTTGAAACGACCGACACGAGAACAGTCATAACGACGGTAGTCAAAGAACGCTCGGTCAATCATCGACTTAGCATTGTCGACGGTGGCAAGATCGCCAGGACGCAGACGGCGGTAAACCTCCAGCAAAGCCGCGGCTGGACCAGTTGCGGTGTCTTTCTCAAGAGTAGCATTGATGTAGCTAACTGGACCATTATCAATTTCGGCGAATTTCGCACGAATTTCATCATCGGTCTGAATCTTAGCAGCTTGCGTCTCGTCATTAATGACACTAAGAGCCTTGAGGAAAGTCGTGACTGGGATCTTGCGGCGACGGTCAATCTTGACGTTGATACAACCACTTGGCGTGGTTTCAAACTCCAACCAAGCACCACGACCAGGGATTACCTTAGCACCATAGTAGCGTGTACCGTCTTTCTCATCGGCAGTAAAGAAAACTCCCGCTGAGCGAATTAACTGCGACACGACAACGCGCTCGGTACCATTGATAATAAAGGTCGCGCGGTTAGTCATCCAGGGGTAATCACCAAAGTAAATATCCTGCTCTTTGACCTCGCCGGTAACCTTATTGGTTAGCTCGACCTGCACGTGTAGAGGTGCAGCATAAGTCGATAAGTTGTATTTGGCCGTCTTTTCGTCTTCAGCTGGGGCCTTGAAATAGTAGTCCTTAAACCTTAGGGACAATTTCTGCCCAGTATAGTCGTCAATCGGGTTCAACTCGTTGAACACTTCGCGTAAGCCCGACTTAACAAAATCATCCCAGCTATCCTTCTGATGTGCAATCAGATCTGGGATTGGGAGTGCTTGATCGCCCTCGGTAAAAAATATCCGCTTGGCATCAGCAGCTTTGGTAGTTGCTTTACTCACAATTTCCTCTCTTTTAGTGGTTAATAATCTTTAGCGCCCGAAGATTACTGTGATATTTTTACGCCAAATTCGCCATCTTTAGCGCATACCAAAAATATCACTCACTACTTCTTAAAGTCCATTATAGTCATATTTGAAGAAAAATCAAGCCTAAAATACATGAAGAAAGGCAGCTCATTTGAGCTGCCTTACCAAAGCTTTGGTAAAAATCAGGGCTTGGCCGGCACGACTGAACATTTTACAGTCGGCGCATTGATATACTGCGTGATCCACTCGGGGTAGTCCTCAGCTATTACCGTGCAATAACAAGTGCAGGCCAATTTGGCCAAAATCTGCGCCATGGGGTTCTCAACAGCCATCGCATCGCCATCGCTGACCTCCGGGCAAGTCATAAAGGCAACTACCTCATATTTCCCAGCGTAGCTTTCCTGGAGACTCTGGAGATTGGTGGCGACATAGGACTGGTCCATTACCACCTTGGTATTGCTACCCTCTTCCCGCAGAAAGACCTCGTTTCCCTCGTCATCGATGCTCATAACTTCGACATAAGTTCCACAGTCATCGCAACTGAATTCGCGCAACTGCAGGCAGAAAGGCTGGTTACAAATACTGCCGAATTCAGCAATAATCTCATTGGCAAACTTAGTAAATGCCGTGATTGCCTGCACGTCTTCGACAACCGTACCCCCCTGCAGAATATCGCCCACCTCCATATACAGAAGATGGTTTTTACTGTTACACTCTACTTGTCTGTTCATAATGTACTCTCCTTTCTTTTTAGGGGTGAAAAAGCAAAACCCTATTCTTTCCATTGTAGCACAGATTCTACTTTTTGTCAATAGGATGGGGCTTTTGTACGGCAAACTCCCGTGAAACCAAAAAATCGCCCTCAACTTGGCGACTTTTTGAACATATAAGCTCTCAACTTATCGTTGGCTCGCAGTTAGCCATATGTTCTTTCGAACTGTCCTTAGTATAGCGCAAGCGCTTTAAAAATGCAAGAACTTTTTGTATAGAAAATTGCAAAAGGCTGTCCATTTGGGGCAGCCTTTGGTCAGATCGGCCGGTCTGGCGGGGCATAACGACGCTCGTCCGAATCAATCATAATTCTGGTTCCAGATGTCTCTTTCACCTGATGGAAGCGCAAATAGTCCTGGCAAATCTCATTTGAATCAATGAGATAGAGCGCCAGCATATATTGGCTATTGTCATTTTGGCGAAACGTTATCACTACCTCGGAGTAAGTTATAGGTAAAGGCTCGTCCTCTGAGTAGTAATTTCTCACTCGAAATACTATTCCATCCTCATAGATTGTTGCCAATGTGATTTCGTGCAACTGTGACCACCCAGCAAATAGCTGCTCTATAACCTTACCCTGTAACCATTCTGGTCCAGACTTAATTATCACCTCATTTGGCTGGATGACACATTCGGAACCATTAGCGTCCAACCGGGCAAAAATAATTTCGTTGCCAAGTTGTGCAAGCTCACCTTTTGCTGGTATACCGAAACTAGTCAGACGTTTTTGTGAGAGCGGTTGTGCCTCTGCTATCCTGCCACCTGCTTTCCGATAGTTGGCAGGAATCTTAGAAACCCGCATAGGTGTAGCGGCTACTTCTGACTCTGCTGCTAACTGCTGCAGGCGTGCCTCGTAAATCCTCCTGACTCGATTTTCAATCGCGACAATTGAGCCTAGTTTAACCTTTAATTGTTCCAAATCTATGTTGGAGTCTTTCTTGAAGTCCAGATAGGTCACCGCACGACCTTTCTGAACCGATAGCTTTACCAGATATTCAATCATCTCATCAATGGCTTGACCGCCTCTATCGGTTTTGTCCGGTACTGGATCGGGTAATACCGTGAGTTTTGTTTCAGCCAACACCCGTCTCTTGGCTACTGCCATATCTCTCACTTCCTTTCAATGTGCTAATACTATCTTAGTATAATATAATTGGGCAGCCTTGAAGTCAAGCTTAATTGATTTTACAAGGCAAAAACTCCTGCTAGGCAGGAGTTGCTTTATTGCTTGAAACTACTGATCCTCGCCGTGGATTGTCCAGGCGTAAATACTATTACCGACGTCGGTATAGGTTTCTCCATTAGAGTCGGAGGAAGTTTCCAGGATAAAATCCAAGTTCTCCATTCTCCAAAGGCCGTCATTGGTAAATTCCTCCAAAGTTATACCTTTTTCGCCCTCTGGCGAAAGGACTAACTTGTGACGAATTTGGGCAACATCCTCGGCTGCAGTAAAGGCGCTACGAGCAGTACAGAGAGTACCGCTATCGATGTTGTAGATCTTTACATACACCATGGGCATCGGCCCATCGGGCTCAAACAGGGAGGTGTATCCAATATCTATCTCCCAATGGTTGAAACCCCGGCTGTACTCTTCAGCTATAATCTTCGGAAGCGGAAACCGGATTCTGTAGGTTTGATCCGCTTCAAGGACACACTTGCCTTCGGCTGCCAACTCAGTACAGAGAAGTTGCATTTCTAACGGGTCACTGGCTTTAGCATACTCGAGGTCAAAGTAATAGGTCTCCCTCGGGCATGATATTGAGTATGATTCCCTGTTGGCCGCAATCTGGTTGTCGTGTATTGTGAAAATTAACCGAAGACCAATATACGTGCCAACTACCGCCATTATGATTAATGTCAGTATCCAATGCCTGTAGCACCACGCCGATAGCGTGGTTGATCCACTTGTAGTGTTCATAACTTTACCACCTTTAGCTTAGAAACGAAGTAGTTCCTGCTTTGTAAACTGCTGAACTCCTCACCCTAGCTCTCTATCTCTCCATTATAGCACAGATAGGATAGAATGTCAATGGTAAAAGAGGTAACCTGGGCTACTCTAGGCTATTCTTGATCTTTCTCAGCTCCCGTGCGCAGCGGGTGGGTTGGGGTAAGCATTGGTTATATCATGTATCCTGGTAAAGATGGCTACGGGTGGTCTATACGCACATATAGCTCAGCTTCGCTTGCTTACAATCTCACGTTCAACGCCTCCAACACAAATTCATCGCACAGTAATGCTCGTTGGGTTGGTTTCCCCCTCCGTTGCCTTAGTACTGTATGAGATAGAAGGAGTTGAGTGAAGAGTAGAGCTCTACTCTTCCGAAATAACGCTATAAGAAAAGCCCCGACATTGCAGGGCCTTTCTTTGAGAGCTATCAACTAGATATCAAGGTCATCGAGGTCGGCTAGCTCGGCACGAGTTTTCTCGGCTAGCTCCGTCTCGTCGCCGTCCATTGGCGCAACATCCTCTTGCTCTTCGGCCTGGAGCGCATCTACAGCCTCGGCATCAGCCTTAGTCTCAGCGGCTGGTTCAGGACCAGCAATCACACCAGCTTCGCTGCCGTCATCCGTGTTGACAACTTTGAGATTGTAGCGGGCACCATTCTTCGTTCCCAACACGCGTAACAAGGTACGAATGCTTTGGGCAGTAGCACCGCGTTTACCAATTACGCGACCAACATCTTCGGGGTCTACACTCAGGCTTAGCAAAACGCCACGCTCGTCAATTTCGCGTTCTACGACAACCTTGTCTGGGTTATTAACCAGGGTCTTTACGATATATTCTACAAATTGTTGGTCAATGGTTGGCATATGGTCTCCAGTCTTATTGTTTATGCTATATTACTACATTATAGCATAGCACGCCAATTTTGGCGGAAATTTTTCTCTTGAAATTCTATGAATTTCATGCTATAATAGAGACAGTTTCGAAAGGGGGTGCAACAAGACGATGCACATTAAATTTAAAAGGTTTTTAGGAATCAGTTTGCTTAGTTTGGCCATGCTGAACCTTAGTCCGCTCGGCACGCTTCCAGTCCAAGCGGCCGAAGAAGATGAGACGCTGGGCGAGGAGTTACAACGCGACTTGAAGTGGCTGTACGATCAGACCAAAGAGAAGGTTCCTGAGGTGGCTGGCGAAATTAAGGAAAAATTACCTGAGGTAATCGAGGACGCCAAGGAGGCCGCTAGTGATACAATTGAGAAAGGTAAGGCCGCTGCGCCTGGAGCAGTTGATAAGCTAAAATCAACTGCTAGCCAAGCTAGCGAGGCGGTCAGTGATTACCGCCAGTCGCAAGAGGACGAATTCGTTGAATGGTTTGAGAATCAGACTGGCACCGGTGACGCTGCCGATACTGCCGAGACAGAGGTGGAGGTTAGCGAAGACACTAAGGTTACCGAGAGTACCGATGTCTCTGAGCCCATGAAAAAGCCGGACACTACAGAGCGCTCAATGCCTCCGACTCCGCCGGACCCGGACCCAGAAAGATTAGAACCTGAGCCTCCAATGGAAGAGGTGGATGAACCTCAGTCGGCGACTGCTGAAGCTCTTGAAGAGCAGACGACCCCGAGCGAGGACGAATCAAACAATGATTTACTAGTCTATGTCCTGGCATTCTTCGGTCTTCTCAGCGCCATACTCATGGTAGTTACTTCTAACTACGGTCGGCGCAAGTCAGATTCCTCAGAAACCAAAAATCCTCATCACTAATGTGGCGGGGATTTTTAACGTTGCCCTTACTCAGCAGCAGGGGCTTCGGCAGCTTCGGCTGGGGTCTCCTCAGCGGGAGTCTCCTCCTTGGGTTGATTCTTGCGCAACTTGTCAGCGTGCTTAGCTTGAGATTGCTTCTTCGGAGCTTCTTTGTACCACTTTGGTAGCTTGATGCCCTCTTTCTTGAAGATGAAAGCCACTCGGCTGGAAGGCTGAGCACCATGCTCAAGATAGAACTTAACTTTTTCTTGGTCGAGAACCACTTTCTTGGTCTCGGGGTTGTAATTGCCGACCTCGGCTACAACACGACCCGAAAGTGGGTGGCGCTGTGATTCCTGGACGACTATCCGGTACACTGGGGCGTGTACACGGCCATTACGCTGCATACGAATCGCTAGCATATTTCTCCTTGGTTATTTCTTTCATTATAGCAAATTTTGCGCAAAAGTAAAGCCCCAGCGCTATCAAGCGGCTAGGGCTATCTCCTACAACAGTTTTACCATGCGCCAAGCCTCAGGGCTCTTCAGATACAGGGCCGCCATCGCGTCTTCCAGTCTGTCCCAATCGACAAATATTCTTCGAAGATTTTCGCTGATGAAATGTTGTACGCCCTTTAGACCAAAGGCCAGATCATCGCCCGATTCTTTGGCACCGCTCATTGCCACGAGCAGTTCCAGCGGACATTCGTTCGCCGCCTCATCGGCACGGTTCAGCCAAGTCAGCCGGATTCCGCCACCAAACGGTGACAGGCCAGTGCGATCCCGAATTGGATCCAGAATCTCACGCGGTACATCCTCCAGCCTGGTATAGGGTTCAAGCTGAGTGAAAAAGGTTTTACACTCAGCTGCCGATAGTATCGGCAAACTTGCATAACTGGTAGATGTGGCATAAGTTTTCTTGGACAGCTTCTGAATCCACGCCTTGTACGCATCGATATCAGTATCTGTGGTGAGGAGATCCGGAAGCATTTCCAGGGTGCGAATCTTAGCTGCAGCATAACTGCCACCGCCCTTATCCGACTTGTAATGCAGATCAATGACTCTTTTCCCTTCGGAATAGCCGACCATGATAATCTGCCAGCCCCGCGATAAAAGCGTTTCTTTCTCCAAGGTTTTCAAGTACTGTTCCAGATAATCTGTAGTGAAATACTTAATTGTTGCTGCCATAATTTTATTCTCCCTCCTGAATAATAGATTGCGAACCGCGACAGAAGAACTTTGTGCACGGTTATACTGTGAATGTTCGTTGGGTAAACTGGTGGGAAATCGCGCTATCGCAATTCCATCTTTACAGTACTTTGAGAGTTTACCCAAGGAGGGACTATGGAATTTAGTCATGTTATCCGCAACATCGAAGCACCTGCCCGTTACAAACGTATTCTGGAGGCTCCCGCACTCACATTCGAGATGAGGGCACCAGGTCTCCAGGAAATCGTACAGTACTTGCTGGTGGACGATTTGACCCGTCCATGTCATGCGCAGCTTGCCACTAAATCTCAATTTAGCGATGAGCTGGAGGGCATTATCGCTGGCACTAATCCGCGTTGGAAGCTCTGGGAGGGCAAAATTTACCGTGACCGTATGGTATTACGATATCTTGACACCCAGACCAAAAAACTGAATATTAATTCCAGCATCGCCCTGACAATTCCATATTGCAATGGGTTCCAGGCGGAAATTCACAATCACCAGACAAGTGATTACTGCCGAATCCATTTCAATGGGGACAACGAGAAAGGCACCTGTCATTTTGGACTGTCTTACCCCCTGGATGCTCATCGCGAGCAACAGGAAGTATACTGTGTCGTTCTCACCTAGCACCACCTGGGTGCCCAGGCTACTGCTACAGTAAGCAGTAGCCTTTTTACTTAGTCCTATAAACCACCAGCTTTAGCTGGTGTGTACGTTGGAAGACAAAGTCGT
>X19_European_Ground_Squirrel__coassemble_3_pt1 | contig 33682 bp, 28 predicted proteins | sample X19_European_Ground_Squirrel__metabat2_high_PE_007 | metagenome-assembled genome bin X19_European_Ground_Squirrel | reverse complement strand
ATCGCCGGCGAACCCAAAACCTCCGGATCGAGATCCGGAGGTCGGTTATTTCTAAAGTTGTGAGTTATACCGATCCACTTCCGCGCTGTGTTTAGCCCACTCTTCGTAGGCAATTTGCTGTTGCTTGGTAGGACTTCCACCACCAACCCAGACGCCACTTTCTGTCCAACCAGCTGGCACGGGGGATTTTGTGTGGGTAATTTTTAGTTCATCTCCAGGCTTAAGCGTCTGGAAACCATCAATGGACCCATGCTGTTCGATATAGGCCAGCCGTCGAATCTCATTGAGGTTCTCCACTGCTTCACCCTTAATCTCATTGGCGGCATTTTCGCTTGTTAATGCGCGCGTATAAACAGCGGCTAAGTTCTGTAAGTCTCTACCAACTAGAGTTGGGGCTATACCATTTGCCTGATCACCGCTTGCCGCCCTAACCTGCGCTTCTAGCGCTGTTTTATCCATGCCACCAACCTCGCGGGCATTAATCTTGTTAGTGCCCATGGCTCCATAAGCGTCTAAGGACTGGATACTTTGTCCGTTGTTAATATGTTGAACTAGGTTCTGTAAACCACGTTGATTATGACTTTTGATATTGCCCATATTCTCGTTGTTGCCGAGGTACCTGCCAAGAATTTTCGTAGCTTCACTGCCGGGATTAGCGGAGGCAAACTTTTGGAGCGCAACCATTAATGACCCACGTCCGTCATCGGATTCTAGTAAAATCTTTGTCAGAGCTTTCACCTTGCGACGTACTTCAATATTGTCGGGGTGTTCCTGTAGCTCATTAAGTCGGCGTTCTAACTCGCTAGTTACTGTACTTGCGTTGTCAGTATTGAAATTCTCATCCAAATTATAGCCGTTTTCTGCATCTCTAATGCCTTGAGTTTCTTCGGCGTCCGTTGCCGAAGCCATAATATCCCGGGCCCGGCCACGAGAGATGAAACCCCCAGAAGCAATTGCGGACGCTTTGGCATCGCTACGCAGGCGTGATTCTTGGGTGCCAATGGCACGCGCCAGGCGACGTTTCGACCCTCGACTACCAGTATAATGCCCTCGAGTAACTGCACTTAGCATCCTATGGCGTAGGCTGATGCCCCTGCCCCGTAATTGCTCACCATACTCATTAAGTCGTTGATAGCCATCGGACCTACGAATAGCGCCAGTAGTAGCTCCACCAAGACGGTCGCCGAGACTCGAGATTCGAGCACCGACATTACCTAGTGCTGTCATTGAACTCCTAACTAGTGATGGGATTAGTAAGAATGGCGCAACACGTAGAAGCATGGCAACTAATGTTAAGAAGAACCCGCCATTGGCGCCCAGCAAGATGTTTGATGCGAAGAATCCGCCACCGACCAATGCACCACAAATCGGGAATACCATGAGCATACTAGTGAAAATTTTTAACCAGCGATCAAATATGGCACGCTTAGCATTCGGCAGAGCGTAACAGACTATTGCCGCTGGAGCTAAAACAATTAGGATATAAATTGCCGCCTGTCGTGCCGCCAAGATAACCGCACCAAAGAACACACTAATAGCACAAGATAGAAGGGTGAGCAATAGTGGTATCAGCCAAGAGCCTATCGTGCTTGCTGCAATGGCCAGACCAAGAACCTCCACCCAAGTTGCGGCGGTCCCACCACTAGTGGCACCTGTGGTTTGTCCTAGACTACCTGTTAGCCCAGCATTAGTGGACATACCATCAAACAAGCTGTTTAGTCCATAGCCAAGTATATTAGATACGTCTACCGCGAACTGACAAATTAAGAATGACACGTTCACAACTACAGATATAACAATCAAACGAGGCAGCATCTTTTTAATGCCGTAGTTTGTTAGACCGATACCAGTTAGTTGTGAAAAGAGTACGATTAGAAACAGAATCACAAATATGGTATTGGCTGCATTGCGAATTACCGCCCAGCTTTCATAAACGCTGCCCCCTTCTTGCACCTTACTTGGATCGACTACTAGAAACTGCTCCTGGATATAGCTGTCATAAATATCGTCAACGCCTTCACTTACAACTTTCAATACTGGACAAAGAATCCAACCGAGAGAGCCAGCTACACCTGTACATGCATCAATATCAGATGATAGTAAGTTATTGTTAACACTCCCAGGATCACTATTGTCAATCGGTGGCGCTGGTGTATTCTCTACGACCTGCCCCTCCAAGTTTGTGTACGTGTAGCACTTAATCTCCCCATCCTCTTCGTACCAAGACTGTCCATGACTTCTAATAATATTATCAAGTTCTGCAATCATCTTCTTGGCTTTTTCACGATATTCTTCACTCGTAGTACTCTGATTGAGTAAATTTTGAGCAACTCTACGATCGGAATTCAACTTGTCTGCGCAGGCTTGCTTCCGCTCTTCATTATATTGATCAAGCTGGAAGTCCATTATACCCAAAAGGCCGTCAAACCCATTCGTAAAATTGTCACCTCCAAGCATATCATTGCTATCCCAGATATAAACTCCGTCCGTCTGGTGGGCAGTCGGCTTGACATAACATAATTTCGGCACACCATTATCAATGATCGTAGCCGGCTTAAAGCCATCGCCAGTCGCCAAGGCCTCATCGGCCTCAGATATAAGTCCACAACGTTTTTCGATCTTATAATAACTGTCTAAATAGTACTGTAAGAGGCTTCTTTTCTCTTCATTGTTTAATTTTAAACTATCATACGACATACCAGAAAGGTATCTGATTGCTCTATCGCCAGCATCGCCTGCTAATGTCATCTGTGATGTAATCTGGTTAGATGGGGGATATGATACATCTGAACGCTTAAACGTATACTGAGTCGTACCAGACACATATGATACAGTTTCTGGGGCACAGCCATTTTGCAAAAAGTTATTTTTAAAGTCCGACCATGCAGTATTCTGGAAGTTAATTGTGCTTACGTCCTTCCATGAGGGTAAGCCCAAAAAATTTACGGATGGTTTTTTACAGGTGATTTGACCGTTTGCCACGCTAAAGCGCATAGCCTCATTTGAACCACTGTTGGTTGTAGTTCCACTTGAGCGCTGGTAGCTAATAGATAATTCGTCAACGGCGATTTTGCCACCATCAATCCGATCTGCACAGATTGTAGTAGTCTCAGTCCCAGAGCCATCTGGGACATTAGGGTCACTAGTATCTTCGGTTTTGCGGCTGTATTCAAAACGCATACATTCTCCAGAACTAGTATTTTTGCTATCATACCCCATCCCATTCAAAAAACTCGTGATGCTTTGTGTAGAAGAAGTATTTATTGGAGTTGATTTGCCATACATTGAATACAAGCCAGAAAACTCTGACGATTTTCCATTTAGCACTTCATTGCAGTTTATGTGATTATTGGAAACTCCAGTCATACCGTTTGGCAGGTACGTAGTATGCGCATCAGCATTGGAAACTAGCCATTTAGCATTTTGGTAGTCACTTACAGCAAAGTCATTTTTGTATGCGCTACTATTATAGCAACCATACAAACCAGCCAAAGCTGCTTTCTTAAGTAGAGTGTCGCTACTGGTTGCGGAAGCTGATGGTATGCATGCCACTAAAGCAATCATGATACTCCAACACAGAACTACCGTAGATAATATGCGTAAACGTTTATTCATCATCTTTCTCCATTACTAACCGTATCTGTCCATAAATGTTCCAACAGTCGCTAACTAATGCTCTTTGTAAATCTTGTATCACCAACTTAGAATCTTCTGCTTGGGTGTCAATTAGGCGCTGCAACTCAGCTAGCTTTACGTGGTCTAGATTAGGCAATGAGCTACAACCTATATTCAGTCCAGAATCCGTCATGCAGCCAATACTAGCGTAATATTCAATATATTCAATCATGGCTTGATATGCTGATTCCATTGCTTCTATGTAAGCCGAAGCTGCGGAAGACCCTTCTACATAAATACCCGCATATATCTCATTGATATAGCCCAGCGCCGCATCTTTACCATCGCTACGATACATATCAAAGATTTCTTCATCATTGGACTCCTGTACTGTGTGATATTTGAGAAAGAAAAGGAAATTCCGATAATAATTTTGAAGGTTTGACATGGCGCTTGTGTTTGCTAGCTCTGGGTTATTTTCGCAATTGTTAACCGCTTTTTCGAGTAATGATAGAGCAGTTCTCCAGTATGAGGGGTCATTCACGTTTAACTCGTTGTTAAACTTATAAGAATCCCATCTATAGTAATCTCCCTGTAGGCTATTCTGCGATTCACCATATAGCAAGTATGTTGCGAACCTAGCAAACGAAGCTTCTGGTGAAACTGCACGATCTATTGAATTGTCTGGGCTTGATACCGCACATAACGCTACAGCAAGAACCGCCGCAATCACTGCCAGCACTATCCCACCAATAATAAACGGTCGTATAATATGTGCAAACAAAATAGGAGTAGTTATGATTTACGGATATATTCGGGTGAGCAGCGATAAGCAAACGGTAGAGAACCAGAAGTTTGAAATTGAGAAGTTTTGCACTCAGGAAAGTTTATGGATTGACGGTTGGATTAGTGAGACCATTAGCGGTACCAAAGATTACGATAAGCGTGAGTTAGGAAAACTACTTGCGCAAGTCAAAGCCGGCGACATGATTATTTGTTCAGAAATCTCACGTTTGGGGCGCTCGCTTTTTATGATTATGGAGATCCTTAATCTTTGTCTGAGTAAAAACTGTCGTGTCTGGACAGTCAAAGATGGCTACCGTCTGGGCGATGATATTCAGAGTAAAGTGCTTGCCTTTGCTTTTGGTCTGTCGGCAGAAATCGAGCGTAATCTCATCTCGCAACGCACTAAAGAGGCTCTAGAGCGTAAAAGATCCGAAGGGATAGTTCTTGGTCGACCACGTGGAACCTCGGGGAAGCAGTTTAGCAAGCTGTATATTTATGAACGTGAAATTCGCACTATGCAAACCGCCGGATTACCACGCACGCAGATTGCCGCCAGTCTTCATGTACACCGTAATACTCTAAACAATTATATTCAGAAATATATGCAATAAATTAAAGTACTTATGTTATAATAAAATACAGCATGGATCCAACAAAGCCAGAAGGTCAGACTCCAGAAAATACTGGCACGGGTAGGCAAGCGATTTTCACGCCACAACCACCCGAACCAGCCACACCCGAAACCACTTCGGGTAATTCTGCTGCTAGTGCCAACTTGTCGCACCCCTACTTTTCTAACCATCCTACACAAACTTATGCTGTCGAAACTGGCGATATTATCTTGAATTCTGCACCCACCAAAACTAAACATAATAAACGACCGTTTATTATTGGTGGGATAATTTTAGTGGCGTTTTTGGTGATTTGTGCCGTGGTGCTGATGCTAATTCAGATTCTTTCTAGGCCTAATCGTGCTACAGTTGTCGAAAGTTTTGCTACTTACAAGAATTACATTGAATTTGGGCCAAATAATTCTGGAGAGACAGAGAGCTGGTATATAGCACAATTATCTGGGTATCTTTATGATTCAGCCGATGCTACGGAAGAAATAAAAAAGATTAATGAATTGTATGCTGATTTTAGAACCAAGTTGCAAGAATCTGGGGTTGAGGTCAGCGATGAGACACAACATTTAATTTCGACCGAAACCGCCTTACTGGAATACGCTACATTATATATTAACTTAGATAATACCATGCAGCCCTTAATTACAACCTACTTGGACCCTAGCAATAACCTAGATGCAGCAACGCTTGCAGCCCAAATCGTTCCAGCACAGTCAGAAAGTAGTTTCAGGAACGGGTTTAGAAATACCCTTCTGCAATATATTAAATCAAGTCTAGAAATACAATCTATTTATAATAATAACTATTGTATTGTGGGAGAAAGTGTTGATAGTGATTGTGTTGCCCTGCTCGATGAAGATGCGGCTTATACCGAACTGCTCCAACAAAACGAGTCTACTTCTCTCACGTTGCAGCGCTATGCATCCAGACTGTGGGCGGAATTAGAGACCTGCACGGAAGCAATCTGGGAGAAGCTTAATGCATAAACGTTATACACAATCTGCGAAGATTTTTGTAGGTGTCACAACCACGCTGATAGCGATAGTTATTTCTGTACTACTCATGCCCTTGCATGCCGAGGCGGCTTCGGACGATGTAAGCATTATGAAGAAGACTTTGGCTAACGCAATTAGTCGTTGTTATAGCAGTACTTATATCAAGCCAGATCTGACGCCAGCCGGGCAATTTACTACTGAAGATATCTTCGTATATGCAAACCGCAAAAAAGGCGATATCCTCATCTTGGATGACCTGGGCGGTAAGATGAGCTGCCAGCAAGTTTTCCTAGGTTCAAATAAGGCTCAAGGGCTAAATTCTCTATTTGGTAAGAATCCTACTGTTCCAGCGAATCTCGGATACACTCAAGCTGAGGGCGAAAACCCATCATCCACGCGCTGTATGAGTATTAGCTATAAACATGCGTCAGATTCGGGCCAAATGGTAGATTTCACTTCTAATTCGTTGTGTTTTGGTGTAATGAGTGATGGGATGATTGATCGAAATTCTTTTGCCGAGGGGAGCGTGTTCTCTGGTGAATGTGCCGACCCAATCTGCCTAGCAGCCGATAGCCTAGGAAGGGTATATATAGTCTGGGAAGATAATGAGGGCTTACATAATGAATGGGAAGTTGGTTATTATGGTAATCTCATGAATAACGGCGACGCTACTAGCTGGGATACGTTATACAACGCGGTTTCAGAAAATGCCAGCCTACTGAATAGCGATCAGGGCTACGCTAACCCAAGCACGAATCAAACTAAGACTGACGACCCAGGAGCATTTGCTGCCTATACTATTACTAATTACTCTACCGCCGCAGAAGCTGCTTTCAAATATTATACTGGTTCATCCAACATGGATAGCCAAAAGTTCAATCAATCTGACATTGACTATCTGTTAGACAGAGCTTATCTCAAGATGAAAAATGCTGGTATCATTACTGAAGATAGTACTTGCTATGTGGGGAAAGACGAGGCTCTTAGTCAAGGTACATCATATGCACATTACAACGCTGGCATGAATATGTGGTGCCCAGTCTTTCTTAATACCGGGCTTGCAGCCGGAAAAACATACAATGTCGTAGGCAATTCACTCAAAGATCTATTTGCAGCATCCCCCGAACGAATCCTAGAGATCATTACTAATCGCGATCAAGGTTATGCCACAGCCGGCGATATGTGTATCGACAACGCTAGGAAACGTTTGGAAGAATTCAAACAGGCTTGGCGTGATGAATATGCTAAAGGTGACGATAAAGATCCTGCTAAACTACAGTACTACAAAGAGAAACAGGCGGTGCTCAGAAATATGATTAATACTCCAGGGGGCACTTATAAGACCGAGAATGGGCAAGTTAGCTGTCTTGAACTGCCTACAATTGATGATGCTCCAGAAACTCCTCCCGATACTAGCGGTGGTAACGATGGGGGAACAACTGCTGATACCCCTGTTGGAGGCGGTGCTGGCGTGGATAACCCCCCCTCCTCTAATGGTAATGATTTAACCGAATGCCTTAATAACGCAGGCTCACTCGGTTGGCTACTTTGCCCTGTGCTTAATATTGTCAAAGTTACCGTGGAAGGCTTCTATGATGATATTGAAACTAACTGGTTACCAATTGAATATAACTACGTTCGGGCTCGAGACGGCGAGGGAATTTATGACGGTTGGAAGGTCTTCCGAACTTTCTCCAACATTGTTTTCGTAATAATGTTGCTTATTGTCATATTCTCTCAACTTACTGGGATTGGTTTATCAAACTATGGCATTAAGAAAATGCTCCCCAGTTTGATTGTAGTGGCGGTATTAGTTAACGTATCTTTCCTTATCTGTCAGTTTTTGGTTGATGCGACCAATGTGCTTGGTGCTGAGGCTGGGCAGTTGCTGGCGGGTATTGGTGCCAAAATCTCCGGCGCAAGTGCGAACGTTGGTTTTGGCACGGTAGTAAAGGGAGCAATCTCCACAGTTTTCTCTTTTGCTGGTATTGGCGTTGTAGCTGGCGCAGCAGGGGTTGCCATAGTAAGCAATCCTGGCCTATTAATTCCAATCCTTATCTTTGGTCTTGGAGTGATTATTAGTCTATTCTTCCTCTTTGCGATTCTTGCTATTCGCAAGGCTGGAGTCTATGTTATGATTATGCTCGCACCTCTCGCAATCATGTGCTATGCCTTGCCTAATACCAAAAGTCTTTTTGATAAGTGGAAACGGATTTTCACCTCGCTACTCTTAGTGTATCCAATTTGCCAGATTCTTACTGGTGGTGGGCAAATGATCTCTCATATCATGCTAGCCAATAACAACGAGGGATTTACTTATAATATCGTAGCAGTTGTCTTGGCATTCCTGCCAATCTTCCTCATCCCTTCCATTATCCGCAGTTCGATGACGGCGCTAGGGAATCTTGGTAACCGTATGCAACTATTTGGTAATCGTTTGCGAAACGGTGCAACTGGCGCCCTACGTCGAGCCGATGTTACACAACGCGCACAAACTAGCCTAGGTAACTTTGGTGCCACGCATGGCGAGGGACTTCTCCGACGCGTTAATCAGCGCCTGCTTAATACGCGCGGTATTGGCAGGGTAGTAGGCGGAGTAGAGAACAGTCGTCTTGGCCAAGCTATTAGTAACCAAAGGGCGCGTGCTCGTAATCAGCGAATCGCCAATTACCAGAAGATGATGCTTGGAGATGATGCGGCAGACTATCTGGCTAATAACCTTGATCCTGATCAGCGTCTTGATAATGCCCTCACTGCGCAGCAACTTAGGCTCCGTAACGAGCTAGTTGAAGATGCAATGCAAAGGCTCACGACAGGTAAAGCTGAATATAATGGGACTAGCATCAACGCTGATGATGGCACAGCGGATGGCAGCATGAGTCAGGCGCTAGGGTATTACATGGATCAATATGTCGCAAGCGGTGGCACAGATGAAGGTTCTTTAATCTGGATGCAGGCCATTGCTCGCAAAATGATAGAAAATGGCGATACTACTCGGACTCATGTTATGAACAAGCTCCATAGCCGCTCATTTGATCAAAACGGTAAAGCAATTCCAGTCGATCATGCAACTCGGGCTCTTGCCAGCTATGTTAATAACAATGGCCAGTGGATGGGCAAACTGAAGGCAGAAGACAACGGCTCCTTCCAGCTGGTAGGCCAATTAGCTAAAGATGGCGTGGCTACTTATGACCAGTTACATTACAACGCTACTGGTGGTGACAAACTTCGCGGTAATCAAGTGGGCGACCTTAGCGATCGCTACTTTGACGGCATGAAAGCCGCACTTGATAGTGGCTCGTTCTTAACAAACTACGAAGCTGGTAATAACCTCCTTGCTATGGACAATGCTTTTCGTCAGGCGATGTCTAATCCACAGACTGCGGCCAATATTAAGAAAGAAACTCTTGATAAAATTAATGAGCTCCATAAAGAAGCTTACATCCTGCGTGACCTCCGAGCAGAGCAGGAGGCTAACTGGGCTGTTCAGAACGGTGCCATTATGGCATCAAATCCGAATTGGGAAAATATCATGAAAAGAGATATCAGCCAAGATCCAGGTAAATATCGAGGCACGTGGTCAAAGAATTCCGTGAATATGTCTGGTTATCAGGATCTCAAGCTTTACGATCCAACGCAAATTAATCTTAACCATTAGAAAGTAATTTGCGCCATTCCAAACGGAACAGCGCAAAGGTTAGGGGTGAATAGGCAGAACAATTAGATTTCTGACACTATTCAAAGTAATAACAAAACGGTAATATCGTTGAGTGCAAAATTCGCATCCAAAAATCAAAGTCCATGCATATTAAGCAACCGCTGTTGTGCGGTAGCCCGCTCTTCTGCTTCTGCTATTTGATTGTCCCATTGAATCTCGTCAAACTTAGCCTGCCTCTGACGGAGCCCCTCAATGTATTCGGCAACTTTTTTATCAAACTGCTCCTGCGTGATAACGCCAGTACGCCATAGGTCGATATACACTTGATACTCAGCGAAGCATTCAAAGTTGGCTCTATATTGATTGTCAACTTCTGCCTTGACTATTTCGGGCGGCACGCATGATCTATTATCCAAGAACCAATGATAACAAGTATCACAAGAGTTTGGATCGCGGGCACTATCCTGTGTTTTAATCTCTTTGCCACAGAGCTTACAATAATGCTTTGTCGGGCTACCACTATATTTGCCTGGACCGTCATACTTGTTTGGTTGCTGATTTTGCAGCTGTACCTGTGACTGCGGTACGATTTTCTTTTCTTTAGAACGTCGCCCAAACATATTTCTCCCACCTTTCTATTCTATATTTTTGTTTTACAGCAAAGCACTTTTTGGATATTCCGTTTAAAAGTGCTAGCTTGTTTTACTCTATATGATATTGTACTAGACTTGACACTAAATGGCAATCATAAGAGTTTACAAGGGGTAGTGTCTTTCCTGGGGTATGCTATAATTAACCTAATGGGAATCCAACGTAATACTGAACCGTCTAATCAGCAGTCCGATGCTAAAGAGCAGCATCGTCTAGTGGATACGAATTTAAATGATGGCGACTTGTCGGAGCAAGCCGAGGAGATTTCGCTTCGTCCGACGACTTTTGCGGAGTATATTGGGCAGGAGCGACTGAAGACTAATCTTAAGCTGGCAATTGCTGCCGTCAAAAAACGTAATGATGGTAGTACTCTAGATCATGTATTATTATATGGTCCTCCAGGTTTAGGTAAAACTACCATGGCTAATGTGATTGCACACGAAATGGGGGCAAATCTGCGGGTAACTTCTGGCCCAGCCATTGAGCGTGCGGGTGATTTAGCTTCGATTCTGACTAATTTGCAGGATGGCGATGTGCTATTTATTGACGAGATTCATCGGTTACGCCGTGCAGTAGAAGAAATCTTGTATTCTGCCATGGAAGACTGCAAGCTGGACATTGTGATTGGGAAGGGCCCCGCCGCGCGTTCGGTTCGGCTCGATTTGCCTAAGTTTACTGTGATTGGTGCGACCACGCGTACGGGATCGCTGGCGGGGCCCTTGCGCGACCGCTTCGGATTGATTCATCGCCTCGAATACTACAAAATTCCCGAGATCGAACGCATTATCACGCGGACGGCAGGTTTGCTGAATACCGGCATTGCGCCCGAGGCGACTAGCCTGCTTGCGAAGCGGTCGCGCCTCACGCCGCGCATCGCGAATCGTCTCACCAAGCGGGTACGTGATTATGCCGATGTGAATGGTGATGGTTTTATTGACTTTCAGCTCGCGAGCGCGGCGCTCGATAAGATGGAAATCGATGATCTTGGTCTAGACCCAGCCGATCGTAATATGCTCGAACTCATGCTGGAGAACTACGGTGACCGCCCGGTTGGTCTTAACACAATTGCTGCTCTAACTGGCGACGAAGCGGCTACAATTGAAGATTATTATGAGCCCTATCTCTTACAGTTAGGCTTGATTGAACGTACTCCACGGGGCCGCGCCGTAACTTTGAAAGCCCGTGAGCATCTCAAGGCTTTGAAGGACCAGAAATGAAAGTTTTGCAACTCAACGTCTGGATGGGGAAAGTAGAGGGGAACTTGCGTCGATTCCTGCAAAACAATGATTTTGATGTTATTTGTATGCAAGAAGTCTTTGCTCCAGCGAGCGCTAATATTGCCGATCATCTCGGTAGACTTTGCTTTGACCTGCCCCAAATTGTCTCAGCTAGTCGTATGCCATATTCTTTCTTCTCGCCCAATTGGGGTAGCAAAATTCTTGACGGCACATTTGAGGAGGGAAATTTAATTCTTAGCCGTATACCTTTCCACAGCACTTCAAGCGAGTTTATTAACGGTGATTATAATGCGAATACCATTTTGGGTAAAACGATTGGCAATAATCTCAACATCTAAATCGCCGAGCTGGAAAACGGTGTCACTATCGTCAACCATCATGGCTTTTGGCGGCCCGATCCTATAGGCGATGAAGAATCCGTCAGGGCTTTTACACGTGTGGGGGGAATCGTAAAGAATCTATCCGGAGCAGTAGTAATGTGTGGAGACCTGAATATCGTCCACGAATCACCCGCCATGCGCCCGCTTGACTTTCTTCGGGATCTAACCTATGAAAACAATGTCAAAACGACCCTGTCTGGTCTAAAATATGATGGCGCGGTACCATGTGATCATATTTTGGTGAATGATGAAGTTGTTGCCAGTTGTCTAACTGTACACCCAGATTTAGTTTCGGACCATCTGGGTATTAGTGTAGATATCGAGCTAAAAAATAAGGCCTATCTTTCCATTATATCACACATCATCTGAAAAGTCAATACTTTGCGCTCGTGCTTGGTTAGATTATAATAAGTATTATGGATAATCCTTACGTTTTAACTCACCCCACCCCTACCAAAAAAGATTACATTGATACGACTGAGTTCGATCAATCAGAAATTCTGGATTTAATTAAGCTCTCTATGGTAGTACGGGATTATCTCAAATCTGGTGGGACGCTTGATACGCTCTATCATCAGAACCTTGCGATGATTTTCGAACAAAAGTCTACGCGTACACGCGTTTCTTTTGAAGTTGGCATGGAGCAATTAGGTGGGCACGCCCTCAATCTAGCTCCAGGCGCCATCCAGCTTGGCGCACACGAGACCATTGGTGATACTGCCCAAGTGTTGAGCCGAATGTGCGACTTGATTATGGCACGGGTAGATCGCCACGAGAGCATCCTTGAACTAGCTGCTCGTTCTACTGTGCCAGTGATTAACGGTATGTCGGATTATAACCATCCTACTCAGGAGTTAGGCGATATTATTACCATTTTTGACCATCTGCCAGCCAATAAACCTCTAGATAAAATCAAGGTAGTTTTTGCCGGTGACTGCACTCAAGTTTGTGCTTCGTTGATGATGATTACAACTAAGCTCGGCATGAACTTTATTCAGTATGGCCCTCCAGCTAAGTGGCTGAGTGATGACTTTCTCAAGATTGGGCGCGCCAATAACCAAGTTTATGGCGGTAGCGTACACGTGACGGACAACCCAGCTTATCTCGATGGCGCTGACTTTATTTACACTGATGTTTGGTACGGTCTATACGACAAAGAAACCCCCAAAGAAGTTTACATGCGTGAATTCTACCCCAAGTATCAAGTGAATGACGAAATGCTGGCCTTAACCAACAATCCCCAGGTGAAAGTCATGCACTGCTTGCCAGCAAATCGCAACGAAGAAATTACGGACAATATTTTGGACGGTCCGCACTGTATTGCTTGGGATGAAGCAGAGAATCGCCTCACCGCCCAGCGTGGTCTGCTGCTGTACTTTAGTGGTAAAGCTCAACTGGCTCTGAATAAGATCAAACAAAATAAGGAGGAAAACAATGCCCAAAAAGCATAAATATAAATTTAGGCTGCTCAGCGCCGTCTTTGCCACGGTCTGTATCATCCTAGTAGGTGACGCAGTCGCACCAACCGCTTCAATTGGTAATTCGCAATATGCTTGGTGGATTATCATGCTACTCGGATTCTTTGTCCCTTATGCACTTATCTCGGCGGAGCTCGGTACACAGTATCCTTCCGAAGGCGGGATGTATACTTGGGTGAAAAAAGCTTTTGGCGAAAAATGGGCTGGGCGTGTCGCTTGGTATTATTGGGTAAACTATCCGCTTTGGATTGCGTCACTAGCTAGCCTAGTGACGACGATTTTGACCCAAATCGTCGTCCAAGTTTCGGGTAATCCCGACTTCGTTATGCACTGGGGAGCCATTCTGGGAATCCAAGTTTTCTATATTCTTCTGGTGAGCGTTTTGGGCGTACTTCGTGTTTCTCAGAGCGACTGGCTTTCTAATGTTGGCGCCGTGGCTAAGTTTATCTTCATGGCTGGCCTAGGTGCGCTTGGTATCTACGTCCTAATTAGTACTGGGAAAAGTGCCAACCCAATTAATTCTTGGACCGATCTGATGCCCCTGATGGAAGACGGGCATTTTAGTCTGGCTGGACTCGGATTTGTCTCCATGATCATCTTCAACATGCTTGGGTTCGAAGTAGTCTCAACCTTTAGCGACGACATGGAAAACCCGCGTAAAGAAATCCCCAAAGCTATTATCTTTGGTGGAATTTTAATTGCAATTTTCTATCTCCTACCTTGCTTTGGTATGGGCGTTGCCATCCCGGTCGAAGAACTGAGCCCTGACGCTGGTTTGCTCGACAGTTATGGGCAACTAATGAGCATTGCTGGATTTTCGGCAGGTGTAATTAATGCTATTACTGTAATCGTGGGCGGATTATTCATTTATACTTTGGTAGCCAATATTGCTTCGTGGAATTTCGGCGTGAACTCAGTGATTGCTTACGCCGCAGAAGATGGAACTTTCCCCAAATCTTGGGCGAAGCGCACCAAAGATGGTGTTCCTTACATACCTTCTATCTGGACGGGAGCAGTAGCACTAGTGATTGCTATCGCCGGTATTGTTGTGCAACAATTTTTCCCCGAAATCGAAAGTCTTTTCTGGACCTTCTTCTCGCTCAGTCTGGTCACACTATTACTCTCGTATTTGCCCATGTTTATGGCTTTCATCAAGTTACACAAGCAGGGGCGCAAATCCGAGAAAGGCTACTGGATCAATGGTGGCAAGTTCAAAATTGCCCTTTATGGCATTGTACCGTTTGTCCTCGTTCTAATTGCTCTCTTCTTCACCCTTTTCCCCGAGTTCAACCTCGAAATGTTTGCCTACAACTGGCCACTAATTGTTGGCGCCTGTATTGCGGTGGTTATAGGTGAGTTTATGGTACTTGGCACTAAAGTTCGTCGACGTAAAATTGCCAAAATGGAGGTTTCAACCAATGCGCATAACTGATACTACACCTAAACAAGACGGTTTCTATATGCCATCAGAATTGGCGGAGCACCGTTGTACCTATCTGCTTTGGCCACAGCGTGAGGATAACTGGCGGTTTAACGCCGAGTATGCTCAAGAGACATTCAAAAAAGTCATCGAAACCATCGCCAAATATGAGCCAGTTGTCGTGGGTGTTAATCAAGACCAGTACCTCAATTTGCTCAATATGAATATGCCTAACGTGCAAATTGTCGAGATTAGTAATAATGACTCTTGGATTCGCGATACCGGCGCGACTTTTCTCGTCAATGGCTCCGGGCAGATGCGTGCCGTGGATTGGGGGTTTAATGGTTATGGTGGGCTAGTGAACGGTATTTACTTCCCTTGGGATCTAGATGATTATATTGCGCCAAAAATGGCAGCGATTGAGGGGGTAGACTATTACCATCTGACCGACTTTATTCTTGAAGGTGGTTCAATCCATAGTGACGGCGATGGTACTCTGCTAGTGACAGAAGAGACCTTGCTTGATGCTGGGCGCAATCCTGAGCTGTCGAAAGCAGAGATTGAGGAAAAGCTCAAAGAATATACTGGCGCTGAGAAAGTTCTTTGGATTCCGCAAGGTATTTATATGGACGAAGACACCAATGGTCACGTGGATAACATTTGCCAATTTGTGGCTCCAGGGAAAGTTGTTCTGGCCTGGGAAGATAATGAGCATGACCCACAGTACGAGCGTTCTAAGGCGGCGTTAGACTATCTTGAAAGCGAAACTGACGCCAAGGGACGTAAATTAGAAATTGTCAAAGTCCATGTACCAAATCCCGTCACGATTCGTGCAGACGAGGCTAATCATGTTGATTCGGTGGAGGGAACTTATCCTCGTCGGGAAGGGGATCGTTTGCCAGCTAGCTATATCAACTACTACAACTGTAATGGCGCGATTATTTTACCAGTCTTCGATGACCCGCACGATCAAGAAGCAATTGACACCTTGCAAGCTTGTTTCCCTGATCGGGTAATTGAACCAATCTACGCGCGTGAGATTCTACTCGGTGGCGGCAACATTCATTGTATTACACAACAAGTTCCTAAACCATAAGTAATATAGTGAGTTTCCTTAATCCGCCTCATCGGGTGATGGGGTGGATTAAGCTTATGCTATAATATATACTATGAAGCAGTTACATTATGATGGTCCAATCGTTTTAGCAATTCTGGATGGAGTGGGTTTACGTGCCGCTCGGGCAGGTAATGCCGTGCGCCAAGCCCATACGGAATTTCTCGATCGGGCAGCCTTGAATTATCTTAATATTTCTCTGGCCGCCGCTGGTGAAGCAGTAGGCGTGATGCCTGGACAAATGGGAAACTCCGAGATTGGGCATAACGCTATCGGTTCAGGACAGATTATCCGTCAGGGGGTCGCGCAGGTAAACGCGGCCTTTATCACGGGTGATATTTGGCAAAGCAAAACCTGGCAAGACGCTATGAAGTGGCTGGGGTGTGGAGAGGGAAGACAGTCTCACGATAAGTCTCAGCATTGCAGTATGCCTCAAGCAATGTCGGCGGCATCCCACGCACTTCATTTTTGTGGAATCTTTTCTGATGGTGGTGTGCATAGCGATATCCATCATCTTGAACAAATGATTCAGCGCGCTTATGATGACGGTGTTCGCCAGATTCGGATTCATTGTGTCTTTGATGGGAGAGATGTCGCGCCGCAATCGGAGCCGAAGTATATCGAACGAATCGAAAAGTTTTGCGCACAGTTCAAAGACGCCGATTTCCGGATTGCTTCGGGCGCGGGGCGCATGGTGGCTACCGCCGATCGCTACGAGAATGACTGGGGCATGGTTAAACTGGGTTGGGATATGATGGTGCATGGCCGCGCCCCGCGCCAGTTTTATTCGGCGTCGGAAGCTATCAAAGTTTTGCGGCGCGAGAATCCCGACGTGCAGGACCAGTACTTACCGGCTTTTGTAATAGTCGAAAACGTTGGTGCCAGCTCGGCGCTTGGCGCGCGCGCCGCGCGCGCCGACCGGTCGCACCGGCCGGTGCGACCGGTCGGCCCGATCAAAGACGGCGATGCAGTCATCTATTACGATTTCCGGGCCGACCGCGCCGTGGAAATCGCCACGGCGTTTACTGTTCAAGGTTTTAATAAGTTCGACCGTGGCCGTGTACCTAAAGTATACTTTGCGGGCCTGACTGAATACGATTCTGGCCGTCACATTCCCGAGCATACTTTGGTCCCGCCGGTCGTTATCAAAAACCCACTCAACCAATTTCTTGCCCAGCACAAAGTCTCTCAGCTTGCCATTTCGGAAACGGTCAAATTCGGCCACGTAACTTATTATTTCAATGGTAATAGCTACAAAAAGGCGGTCCACGAGCGACAAATTGAAATTCCTTCCGACACACAACCATTCAACACGCGCCCCTGGATGAAGTCTGCCGAAATTACCGATGTCGCCCTAGAGAACTTAGCAAAATTTCAGTTTGTGCGGCTTAATTACCCTGGCGGTGATATGGTCGGACATTTCGCCGAGCTAGAACCGACCATCGTTGCTTTGGAAGCCATTGACCTGCAGCTTGCGCGTCTTGCTAAAGAGGTCGATGCGCTCGGCGGCATGATGATTATTACTGCTGATCACGGCAACGCCGAGGAACTGATTGACCGTAATGGCACGGCTAAGACTTCACACACGACCAATCCGGTACCATGTATCTTCTACGATAATACCGCCAACGCTAAGTTGTATCGCGCGGCTAAGCTAACTAATCCTGGTTTGGCCAACCTAGCCTCGACTCTTACTCTCTTACTCGGCATACCTGACTATCCTGCTGGCTGGCAGCCACCATTAATCAAAACTATGCTATAATATAGTTATGCTAATCAATGGTTCAAGGTTGATTAATTGTCCCATTCTGAGCCTCCATGTTGGCGGTCGGATTGCGACCGTTCGCGCCGCTATTGTTGACCCGAACGACTTAAGAATCATTGCTTTTCGCGTTGAAGGCCCGCTGGTAGGGAAAGAAGCTGGAGGCATTTTGCCCGTTGGTAGCATTCGGGAGTTCTCTCGTCTGGGTATGATTGTGGACTCCGTTGATGAATTTGTCGAGCCAGACGACATTATCAAAATTCGCGACATCTTGAAGCTTAACTTTGAGCTTAATGGGCTAAAGGTTGAAACTAAAAATAAATCTAAGCTGGGTAAGGTAAGCGATTTTACGGTCGACCCTATCGATTGGCACGTTCAGCAGATTATTGTGCAACGTCCATTGATGAAGTCCTTTCTCGACCCAGAGCTAATTATTAGTCGTAGCCGGATCGTTGAAGTCGATGATTATACGATTACGGTTCAGGAGGAGACTGAGTCCGCCAAGCCTAAAGCTATCAAAACTGATTTTAGCCCGAGTTTTATTAATCCTTTTCGTGAACCTGATTTTACTTCCGAAGCCAGTACAGAAGATTAGTAATACAATGTATATACAATCTACTCTGCCGTTTGATTCTTGGCTTTCTCCACAGCGTCTTTGGCCTGGTAAAGGCTAAATCCCTGCCGCACCAGATAGCCCACTAGCTGGAAATCATTATATTTCCGGCGTTTTTTCGCAATCATCTTCATAATTTCCTCGTTTTCATCACGGGGAATCTTGAGCATGGCAAGATGAATCATTTCTGGGCTAACCCCCTTTTTTTGCAGCTCCATCCGCAAACGCTTATGGCTAATCCCTCGTCTCACGTAGCGATTCTCCACGTAGAACTCAGCGAACTTCTGGTCGTTCAGATATTTTTTTTCAATCAGACGCTCCAGAACTAGTTGCATCATACTATCTTCGATTTCGGGTAAAGGTTTTTTCTCTTCACGTTCACGCTGGCGGTTGAGCTGCCGACGTTTAATCTGGCGTCGCCGGAGATAATCTCGAGTCTCGCGAATTGAATGCGGCCGCGTGAGCACCCATTCTAGTGTGCGTTGGTAAAGCTTACCAAAGTCTGAGGCTTGCCGGAGCTCCGCTAACTGTTCAGGAGAAATGGATTGCTGGACTTTAAGCCCAAAATCCACCACTTGTGTCACATCAAGCGAGAACGCAAATTTGCCATCCAGAAAGATGTTGACACGGTTCGGGTCACGTACTCCCGGAGTCATTTTGGTAATAGTGTAAGTCTGAGACAGATCTGCTAGCTCATCCCACTCCAAGACGGGCGATTCCATTTCGTCATCGCTACCATAGAGTATCTCCGCCTGACGACGACGCTGCTCCGCGCTCAAACCCTCAATCTCTAACACGCCCAGCCCGACTTGGATTATGCTTCAATAGCTTCAGGCGAAGTTGGGTTGTCTACTAGCCCTGCAGCCTGACGCACTTTTTGATCGATTTCGGCCATTAGCTCAGGGTTGGACTTGAGTAGAGCCTTAGCCGCCTCGCGCCCCTGAGCGATTGTTTCGCCATTATATTTAAGGAAAGCTCCTGCCTTTTCGATTATGCCTTTCTGAATCGCTAAGTCTAGGATGTCACCCGTCTTGCTAATACCTTCGTTGTACATAATATCAAACTCTGCCGTCCGGAAAGGTGCCGCAATTTTATTTTTGACCACTTTTACCTTAGTACGGTTACCAGAAATATTGTCACCTTCTTTAATCTGACCGATACGACGGATATCTAGACGTACTGAAGCATAGAACTTCAAGGCATTACCACCCGTAGTGGTCTCAGGATTACCAAACATCACACCAATTTTCATGCGGATTTGATTGATAAAGATTACTGTTGCCTTAGACTTCGAGATGATACCCGTGAGTTTGCGCATCGCCTGAGACATCAAGCGTGCCTGAAGCCCCATCTGTGCATCGCCCATATCACCATCAATTTCAGCCTGAGGCACCAACGCTGCTACGGAATCTACCACAATTAAATCTACCGCGCCTGAGCGTACGAGAGTTTCGCAAATCTCTAGAGCTTGTTCACCGTTGTCTGGCTGAGAGATGAAAAGATTATCAGTATCAACCCCGATTTTCTTGGCATAAGCCGGATCTAGGGCATGCTCCGCATCGATGAAAGCCGCCTGCCCACCCTGCTTTTGGATTTCCGCAATTGCATGCAAAGCTAGAGTAGTCTTACCGGAAGATTCGGGGCCGTAGATTTCAATAATACGACCTTTTGGATAGCCACCGCCGAGAGCCAAGTCCAATGATAGCGAGCCTGAGGGGAGAAGTTCGACATCAATTTTTTGAGTTTCGCCCAATTTCATGATCGAACCATCACCGAATTGTTTTGTAATCTGGGCAATTGCGAGGTCAAGTGCCTGTTTCTTACCAGAATCTTCTGGAGCAGTTTCCGATTTTGTAGTCTTTTTTGCCATATTACCTTCCTTTGTTAATTCTATTATAGCATTGATATGTATCAGGGTCGAGCGAGAATACGCGTTTTTCTTGCACGAGCACCTGCGTACGGCCAGCATATAACAAATTTTCCAAAATCTACAAACACAAGCCTGATAATTTTGTAAAAATTACAACATTTAGTAAAATCCTCCAAAACGCTTAAAAATAAAGGATTGACTTTCCATGCTGATCTAAATATAATAAATCAAGTGATGTAAAACATCTGATTTAGAAAAAGGAGAGGTTAAATATGCCGCAAAAAGCCAAATTCACAAGGGAAGAAATCGTGGAAGCCGCACTCAACATTATTAGAGCGGATGGCTTTGAAGCCCTGACTTCCAGAGCGTTAGGAACCCAGCTGGGCAGTTCGGCGAGGCCGATTTTTACAGTCTTTCAAAGCATGGACGAGGTCCAGCAAGCTGTGATTGAGTCTGCCAAAGCGTTGTACAAAGAATATGTCGATCAAGGTTTAACCCAGGAACACCCTTTTAAAGGTGTAGGAACCCAATACATTCTCTTTTCCATTCGGGAACCAAAGCTTTTTCAGCTTCTCTTTATGACGGAACAGCCGCAAATACCGGATTTATCGGGTGTACTACCGTTGATTGAGGAAAGCTATGGCGAAATTCTCCGGTCCATTCAAACCGATCACGGAATCAGCGAAGACCTGGCTAAGCGCTTATATCAGCACCTTTGGATTTATACCCACGGCATCGCCACGCTTTGCGCCACCAAAATGTGCCGCTTCACCGGTGAGGAAATCAGTAGTATGATTACCGAGGCCTGCATGAGCATTTTGAAAAACATCAAGGGGGACCAAAACTGTGATTAAAGTGAAAAACATTATCAAATCCTATGGAAGCGGCGAAAGCCGATTTCAGGTACTAAAAGGAATCAGCCTTGAAATTCAGGACGGGGATTTTGTCGCGATCCTCGGTGCGTCCGGCTCCGGCAAATCCATGCTCTTGAACGTTATTTCCGGGCTGGAGCGCCCGGACAGCGGTAAAGTATTTTACGATACTGCGGATATTACAGCACTTTCTGACAATGAATTAACGGCGTTTCGTAAGGCAAAGGTCGGATTTGTTTTTCAGCAGTATTATTTGCTCCCGGACATGAGCGTGGAGAAAAATGTGAAAATGGGCGCGGACTTAGCAGGTAATAAAGATTATAAAAATATTATTGAAGCAGTTGGGCTGGGAGAAAAACTACATAAATATCCCAGCGAGCTTTCCGGCGGCGAACAGCAGCGGGTTTCCGTGGTCAGAGCGCTGGCAAAAAAGCCAAAGGTTCTGTTCCTGGACGAACCGACCGGCGCATTGGATGAGCAGACGGGCCGTCAGGTGCTGGACTATATCTGCAAGTTGAAAAATCAGTATGGATTTACAATTGTCATGGTTACGCACAATTTGAATATCGCGGAAATGGCCAAAACAGTCATCAGAATAAACAGCGGGAAAGCATCGGATATCTACACCAACGAAACCCAAAAGACCGCTTATGAGATTGGATGGTGATGGGATGCTGATCGGAATCAAAAACGCTACAAAGCTCATCGGCATTTCCGTCATCGCCTGCTGCGCCGTGCTTGTATGTACGATGTTTCTGAATTTCTATTTTGATGTTCAATCCATTGAGGGTAAAATCACATCAGAACTGTCTATGATCTTTTATCACGCCCAGGTGTCTACGGCAAAGGTCGTCTGTCTTGTATGCGGCGGTTGCTTGCTGATCACTTCGGTTATAATGCTAATGTTTTATGTCAAGCATTATATTGATACTCACAAACAGGAGCTTGGCATCTTAAAGGCTTTGGGGTATTCAAATCTAACAGTCGCAAAAAACTTTTGGGTATTTGGCATGAGTGCGTTGATCGGAACCGCGCTTGGTTTCGGCGGAGCGTTTCTGCTGATGCCATGGTTTTACGCCTTGCAAAATGAAGATAAAATGCTGCCGGAGATAGCAATCCACTTTCACCCAACCATTTTCCTCTATTTTGTGATTTTACCAACGGTTGGCTTCTCCCTGCTAGCCATCGGCTACGCCTGGTACAAACTAAAAAAGCCTGTCTTATCGCTTTTGAAAAACGATTTCCAGACTTCAACCAAAGCAAAGAAGCATGCAGCAGACCTGTCTAGTGAGCGTCCATTTATAGATGATCTGAAAAGAAGCACCTTAAAAAGCAAGAAAACACTTGTATTTTTCATGATCTTTGCTTCTTTTTGCTTTTCTGCCATGGCCCAGATGTCCTTTAGTATGAAAGACCTATCCAGCGAAATGATGGGGGCGATGATGCTGATGATTGGTCTCGTGCTGGCGTTTACCACGTTGTTTCTCGCCATCACAACCGTGATCAACGGCAACACAAAGACAATCGCTATGATGAGAGTCTTTGGCTATTCGCAAAAAGAATGCTGCCAGGCGATTCTCGGCGGATACAGACCATTGTCCTATATCGGTTTTGCCCTTGGGACCATATATCAGTACGCCTTGCTTCGGATCATGGTGGATATCGTGTTTAAAGATGTGGCGGGCGTTCCCGCTTATGAGTTTGATTTTCCTGTGATGCTGGTTTCACTCGCTAGCTTTATTCTGATTTATGAAATCCTGATGTTCGTATATTCCGAAAAAATCAAGAAGATTTCAATCAAGGAAATAATGCTTGAGTAATCGGAAGAAGATATGCGAAACAAATGGATTCACTATCCGGTTCTTGCTCGTGGCATAATGCCCCTTTTGTTATAAGGCGAATTGCGTTTCCTTTTATCTGATTATAACATTTTCTCGGTTGTAGTTTGTCTTATATCTCATACAGTACTAAGGCAACGGAGGGGGAAAGCTGCCCAACGGTTAGCGTCATTGGAAGGAAGGACGTTTGTAATATAAGAACCCAGGAAATTAGCCCTAGCTTCCAGAGAATAGGTGTGAGTGGACCAGGAGTTGCTGCTTTGGTTAGCATCTACGAGCTGACCGTTCGTAATATTAATATACCCGCTGCGCACGAAGAGGACAGATAAAGTATAGACATTTTAGGAAAGTAGCACTATATAGGTGTAGCTTATACCCCGCTTAGCGGCTGGATATCTGCCCCGAGTTTATTCAAACGTTCAGCAAAATCCTGATACCCACGATTGATTGAATAAATATTGCGCAAAATCGAAGTTCCAGGTGCCGCTAGCATTGCAATCATCACCACTACTGCTGGACGGAGAGCGGGCGGTGCAACTAGCTCTGCTGCACGCCAATTGGTTGGACCTTCAATGTATACTCGGTGTGCGTCCAATAGTTCGACTTTTGCATTCAAGCTTTCTAGGTAAGTTAAATATACTGCACGATTTTCAAATACCCAGTCATGGATCAAAGTACGACCTTGAGCGGTTGCCGCAATTACCCCAAAGAAGGGCAGATTGTCGATATTGAGACCCGGGAAGGGCATGGGCGCAATTTTGTCCGTTGGCGCCACAAGCTCGGACTTAAAAATCTTCAAATCCACCAGTCGAGCCCGTCCGTTGGTACTATAATATTCGGGTGAGCGTTCAATCTTTGCTCCCATACTTTTCAGAACCTCTAGCTCCACCTCCAGAAATTCAATTGGCGCACGGCGAATGGTTAGTTTCGATTTAGTCACTAGGGCTACAGCGATGAAGGACATTGCCTCGATAGGGTCTTCGGCCGGAGAGTATTCGACATTGACATCAATCTTGGCTCGCCCAAAAATCCTCAAAGTTGTTGTACCGATGCCAGATACTTTTACCCCCAGCTTTTCTAGGAAGAAACACAAGTCCTGCACCATATAATTCGAAGAGGCTCCAACGATGATCGTCTCTCCAGGGTAGAGTGCCGCCGCCATTAGTGTATTCTCGGTTACAGTATCGCCACGCTCAATTAAAACAATCCGCTTGGCCGGGAACTTGGGCCCCACCTGGTCAATGTTTGGTGGCATATCATCAAAATCCGGTTTTAACGTAGGTTTAGCCGGAGCCACCGTAGCCTCATAAAAACCACTACAAGTCGCAGCATCCACCTTTAGCCCAAAAGCTCGTAGGGCTCGTAGGTGCGGCTCAATTGTTCGCGTACCGAGCGTGCACCCCCCCGCATAAGGCAAACGAAATGCCTTAAATTTATGCAGGAGCGGCCCCATAAACATCAGAATAGAGCGAGTTCGGCGGGCGGCTTCCACGTTGATATTTGCAATATTTAATTCGTCTGGTGATATAATTTCTAGGTCGCGATTATTGTTAATCCAGCGACATTTCACTCCCAGAGACTCCAAGACTTCAATAATTCGAAAGACTTCTTCAATGCGTGCTAGATGTTTAAGCGTTGTAGTACCAGAATTGAGCATTGATGCACAAAGTAGCGCTACGGCAGCATTCTTACTAGTGTTGATCACTGCCTCGCCATGTAGCTCTCTGCCGCCATGAATCCGATAGCTCTGTGAAACACTATCATTTACAGAGAGAATCTGTCCACCCAAGGCTCGGGAAAGTTTCTGGATTAGTTCTAGAGAAATATTTTGCCCCCCTTTTTCGATGCGATGAATCGCCGATTGGCTACTGCCAATTTCCTCTGCCAAACGTGTTTGCGTCCAGCCCTTTTCAGTACGCAGACGCTCAATCACCTGGCCGATTGCCATTTGGTAACTAGTTTCCGAACGATGCTTTGTCATAATCCACATTATACCATACTTATTCGTCTGGTGATATGATTTGTTTTAACCGAGACTAATTCTCACGGTGCCCGCAGACGACATTATTCGCGTGCAACCAGCCTTCGACGCTGCCCCCATCCAGATATTCACCCTTCACTGGTACCACACGCATTACCCCACCGTGCTTGATATAGCTATCGATTGGGTCGGTCACGACATACTCCTGATCTTTTGGCCCAAAGTCATTCTCTTTGGTGTAGCGAACAATCTCCTGTAGTAGTACTGGCGACATAATATATTTGCTCACATTAATTAAGTTTGACGGAGCTTCTTCCACGCTAGGTTTCTCTACGACACCAGTTAACCTGCCATCCTCTGCCGAAAGCACACCGTACTTATCCACTTCATTATGAGGAACTTCTACCCCTAGAATTGCCGATTCCGAATCATCCTGCAATGCCTTAATCAAAGAGTCGCTCGCCGATTCTCCTCCCGGATTCCAAATAAAATCATCACCCATGAACACCAACACGGGTTCGTCAATATTGTATTCCTCTACCGCCATGGCAATCGGAATAGCCGTACCATACTTACCCGAGGGGTCTTGCTGAATATAATGAATCTTCACGTCATCTGGCAAAGTGTGAGCCAACTGCAGACGGTCTTCCTTGCCACGTTCAATCAGATACTGGTCAAGGGCGGCGTTTTTCTGGTAAAAAGCCTTCACTTGGCAGGGCTCAACGTTGGAGATAATCATATAGATATCCTTTACGCCAGCAGCAATCAACTCTTGCACCGAATAATCCACCAAGGGGCGATTCCCAACTGGCAGCATCGACTTCTCAATAATCTTCGTAATCGGCAATCTCCGTGTGCCCCAACCCGCTACCGGAATAATCGCTTTGGTAATCATAACTAACTCCACTTTAATCTGCCCCCATTATATCACAGATTAATTTTCGAGTAGCGACTTTGGGTATAGTATTTTTGCGATATGTTATAAGGTTATGTTATAATTAAAGTGTCTTAAATTGCAAAACATGATAGTAGAGCCCCTGCACCCAAAACTAGGGCACTGCTCTTTGAATGGGTGTATTCTACTCATCATGACAAAGCAATTTAAGACACTGCCGAGCAGTGTCCTATTTTTGTCACCGCCGGGCAACTCACAAAATAATAATTTTCCAAGGAGGAAATATGAAAAAGGTATTAATGATAATCGGTGGCATCGTGCTCGGGTTTGCTGCTCTGTTCGGTATCATCTTTGGTATCGTGTCGCTCACTTCACATAAGATGAAATGCGAGTCGTCAGTAGGGAATATTACAATCATGTACAACGACGATGAGTTGACTGGCTACACCGCAACTGGTATGTCTTACAACTTCGATGAACAAAAAGACTATGCCAAGAAAATCGGCATCGAGAAGTATCTTACCGAGTTTAATAGTTGGTTCGAAAAGAATGCGCACGGTACTTGCGCGCGTAAATAAAATCTAGAGTACAAAGTCAGACTTATTAATTCTAATTAGCTGATCCCCTGGCAAGTTAAAGTATTTGCCGGGGGAGTATTCTAAAATAGCCTGGCGAAATTTTTCTAGTTGAGGACGGGTGGCACTAATCCCAGCCCGCAAAGTACCAGCTCGTAGCAGCTCAAGGGCTAAATTAGCTTCCAGATCTCGGAACCACGCCCGTTGCCAAACCGCGTCCCTATCAGGCAATAACTCCACTACTGTCGCATCAATGTCGGCCTTTAGCCGTTTCTGGTGTTGCCAAAGCTGATAAAGCGCTAACTTTTGTTCGTAGCTAAGTGGCTTATCAGTCAATTGCTGGCGAATGCGATTACGTAAATATGCGTCCCATGAGTTAGAGGGGTCTTCCCGAAACTCTAGCCGTCGTTTGGCTGCATATTCCAGAATCGCGGCTTTATCCATGGGTTCATAGAATAGTTCCGTTTCCAAGAAAGGTCGTCGTATGTTGGAAGTATCTAGCGCTGCCACGCCTCGCCAGCCGGTGCCACGAAGTAGATTAATTAGCACGCTTTCCACCAAATCATCGAGGTGATGTGCGGTAAAAATTGTTGCAAGCGGATCGAGGCTGTGCAAGAATTCGTAGCGAGCATGGCGGGCGGTCTCCTCCGAAGCGCCCTCGCCCAGGTTGCCTGTACCCAAGCGGAATTCAACGTCGTAGTCGCTAGCTTTTTGCCGGACAAACTCCGCATCAGCCGCTGAATTCTTGCGAATACCGTGGTTAAAATGTGCCACAATTATATCACAGGACGAATAATTATTTGATCGACAGAGCATATCCAGCATTACCATTGAGTCCACCCCACCAGACACCGCCAGAACAATCTTTGCCATAATGGTATAATTATAGTATAATTATCACTATGAATCCAGACAAAATTCGCAATTTCTGTATTATTGCGCATATTGACCACGGCAAATCCACCATTGCAGATCGCATGATGGAATTGACTGGTACGGTCTCAAAGCGCGAGATGAAATCGCAATTGCTTGACAGCATGGAGCTGGAGCGCGAGAAGGGCATTACGATCAAGCTCACCCCAGTTCAAATGCATTGGAAAGGCTACACGCTTAATTTGATTGATACACCGGGCCACGTTGATTTTTCCTACGAAGTTTCGCGTTCACTCCAAGCGGTGGAGACGGCGGTTTTGGTGGTGGACGCTACTCAAGGTATCCAAGCGCAGACCTTAGCCAACGTTTATCTGGCGCTGGAGCAAGATCTATATATTATTCCCGTGATTAATAAAGTTGATTTACCAGCTGCCGATGTAGATAAAGTCACGGCACAGATTATTAATCTACTGGGCTGTAAGCCCGAAGAGATCATCCTCGCCTCTGGCAAAACCGGCCAAGGTGTCTCCGATATTCTCGACGAAATTATTGCGAAAGCTCCGGCACCTACTAAACGGCGCATCGAAGGTGTTGCTAATTTGTCGGAGCATACCTATCAGGCTGGCGCGGGTCAAAATCATGGCCCGCAAGGGCTCGATTTCGAGAGCGCCACCGCTCCGACAAATAGCAACTCGCACAGCTGTTTAGCAAGTACTAGGGCCTTAATCTTTGATTCCTATTTTGACGACTACCGTGGAGTAGTTCTCTACGTGCGCATTTTTGAAGGGGGAATTCCCAAAAATGCCGAAATTCGTATGATGGCTGCCGGCACTAATGGCATCGCTCTAGAAGTTGGTGCACTTACGCCCAAAATGGCTCCATCCGCCAGTCTTGAAGAAGGTGATATCGGTTATATTGTTACTAACCTCAAAACTACGCGCGAAGCTAAAGTTGGTGATACTGTAACTCTAGCTAGGAGCCCAGCGGTTAATCCCTTACCAGGTTATAAAAATGTTCTGCCTTTTGTCTATGCTGGGTTTTTCCCCGTAAGTAACGATCAATATCAAGATTTCAAAGATGCTGTTGAGAAGCTCGCCCTGTCTGATTCGGCGCTGCATTTTGAGCCAGAGAATTCGCCGATTCTCGGTTTTGGTTTGCGCATCGGTTTTTTGGGTTTATTGCATCTGGATATAATCAAGGAGCGCCTAGAGCGTGAGTTTAATCTTGATCTCGTCATCACTAACCCTTCTACCAACTACGAAGTCACCACTTCTGATGGCTCAGACCTTAACATTCGTTCGGCAGCTGATCTCCCCGATGCCTCCACGATTGCCGAAATTCGCGAGCCGTGGGTAAAAGGTGAGATTATTCTGCCTCAGAATATGATTGGTGGCGTCCTAAATTTAATTAACGCAAAACGTGGTCATCAAACTAACCTTAGCTACATTGAAGATCGTGCCGTAATTGATTTTGAAGCACCAATGGCTAATCTGCTTACTGATTTTTATGATCAGCTTAAAAGTATCACTTCTGGTTACGCGAGTTTTAATTATGAATTGGCCGATTATCGTCCAGAGGATTTAGTTCGGCTAGATTTTCTCGTGGCAGGGAATCGGCTTGATGCTCTAAGCCTGATGTGTCATCGCTCCGAAGCCGATGCGCTTGGTCGTGAAATTACCAAGAAGCTTAAAGAAGTTATCCCGCGTCAAAACTTTGAAGTTGCGCTTCAAGCAGCAATTGGCGCCAAGATTCTCGCTCGCGAGACGATTGGCGCTTACCGCAAAGATGTGCCAGTTAAAATTCACACCGGCGCCCGCGACCGCAAGGCTAAACTCCTCGAAAAACAGAAGCGGGGCAAAGCCCGTATGAAGCGCTTCGGCAAAATTGACATTCCAGCTGAAGCTTTTACGGTCATGTTGAAGCGCGACTAGGCATGAAAAATCCCCGACCGAAGTCGGGGACAATCCTTAATCGTTTGAATCTGCAGATGAGTGTGCCGTAATCATCTTTTTGATGGGGCAAAGAGTGCTCGCAAATTTGTCTAAAGTCTGTTCCAGTTCTGCCACAGTAAAAGGCGATCCGAACAAGCTCACATTTTGCAGCCAGACTTTACGAACCTCGGGGCAGGATACCAGTGAGATGTAATCTTCATAGTTCATATAAATCTCATCGGTCTGCTCCCTCCCCCCGACATAACAGGCCCCTAATTCGCGGTAGGTATTATCGTATGTCTGGAAGATGAATTTCTCCTCGCCGGATACAGGGTCAGTATCACTTCTGATAAAAAGATGATAGCCTACCTGGATACTACCAGTGTCCGTTTTGGAAAACTCCACAATCGCATCTCCAGACTGAACGCCAATCAGCGTTCGTGTCGGTCGTAAGTCAAAACTCGGGCACTTCTTCTTGTCATTGTCATTTCTTTCTTTGAAGATTCGTTTATCTGCGATAGTAAGGTTTCGGATATACTTCTTCGAAAGATCTATCCGAGCTATGCAGTCATCTAATTTCATCTGCAAGAAAGATCTAACTTCTACCCAAGTCTTCTCATCCGCATCGGACAAAACGCAACGCTTTTGTATGAATGGCTGTACGCCAAAACACTCAGCATAATGCTCGCATCTAGGGAGAATCTTCTCGGGAGACCTCCGAGGTGCAGCTGTAGCTACACCATTAGTACTAATGGTGCCAGTTATTATCGTTGCGTCTTCCATGGCGTGTTTGTAGCACTGAAAGTTGCATTGACACGGAACGGGAGTTTGTTTGCACCACTCTGCAACATATCGTCCAAAGCGACAGGAATTTACCTTTTGCTCTCGGGCATGAGATATGTCGCAGTACGTCTCTGCACTGCCATTTTCCATTAGTTCGTTTGTTAATTCTTCTGGAAGCCTGGCATAACCTGCACCATGCCAATCGCAGTAGGAGTTGTTGAATGGCTTGGGTATATCCTGAAGAGAGCCGATCTCCCTACGGAGTGTTTTTTGCAACTTTTGCAACTTCCCCTCTTCGTATCGCATATCCGAGCGGATTTTTTGCACGTTGGCCTCACCCAGTATTGCCAGCTCATCTACAGTCGGGATTTTCATCTGGCTAATATCGCCAGAAATTATGTCCGGACGAAAGTACTCCGGTGTCATCCGTTTTAAGTTGAGCTTTCCCTCGCGGTGGTTTACAGTTACGTTGGTTTTCTTTTCTGTCATAGCATATGACCTCCTTTTTATTTTTTGACTAGATAGGCCATTTCACGACACTTCTAGCCTAAAGGTATGCTGCTTAGCAGCAAAAATACGGGGAAGTTCCTCATATTTTTGCCACCAAACAACATTTGGTCAAAATATGCCAAGATTCAAACGATTTTAAGATACGATAGGGAAAATACCCCATACTTCCATTGTATCATACTTCGTCAAAAAAGTCAATAGGAATTATGCTTGTTCCCAACTTTTGCAAAGTTTGATTATGAAAAATCCCGGTCGCACAAGGCTAACCGGGAAAATCAATATTTACAGCTTGGCAAATTTAGGATCCGTTAGAGAATTCCTGCAGGAGAGCGTCCCTCAGCTCATCGTTAACTTGGAAGTCGCTATATTTCTTGCCGCACTCAGTTAACCAAGTGCTCAAAGCGGACGGGTGCACAGAGAAATACGCTACTTCTTCGGGTGTCATGACGTAGGGGGAGCATAAGTCGTATTCGCAAGTGTCCATCGGCCAATCTAACTTAGTGGCGTCGAAGCGAATCAGAAGTGAGGCGGAGTGCAGTTTTGCACCGTCAGGGTCAGTAGGGAGGACTTCCCCCTCTACAATGCCTGTAGCACGGCGTACGAAACGGTGCGATGGGCCACAGTTAATCTGGAATACCACCACGGTATCATCGATCCCTACCCAATCATCCGGCCGATCATCGGGTACCTGCGGACAATGCGGTTCCTGTGCCAAACGTAAGTTGGACAGATAGCGACTAATCGCTACCGACCGCCGCTCCAGCTCTTCGGTTGAACCGTCCTTGAGTTTCTGGCTCAACTCGTAATCGAGCCAGCTCCAATGCTGATGAGCGGCAATCAAGCGCGCATTGCTAAACCTCTGCAGACTCTCTACACTTGGAACGTCTGCAACCGTACGCAGAGTGAGGTTTTCCAGGGAAGGTTTGTTGCCCTTACCAGTCTCCTCGGAACTAACAGTTGATACATCCTTCATAATGTACCTCCTTTTCACAAATATATTTGTTTTTGTGCCACGCTGCTAGCTATCTAGCAGCGCTATTTACACTTGAGACCTGTGTAAATAGCGCCACCAAATAGCTAATATTAGTATTAGAGAACAGCCAATCACTTGGCCGTTCTCTATTATATCACAATTTTTCAAAAAGACTATAGCTATAGACTAATTATTCGGCTGGGCATTTTCCGCTGCAATTAACACGTGCTCAAACAATGCTGTCACAGTCAATGGCCCGACACCACCAATCTTTGGCGTAATAGCACTAATATCCTTGCGCTCTCGCACGGCATCGTCTACATCGCCCACGAGAATCCCACCCTCGCTAGCGGTACCGGCGTCCACGATGACTGCGCCCGGGCTAATCATCTCAGACTTAATTAGATGTGGCACGCCCGTAGCACTCACAATCACGTTATAATTGCGTAGTTCTTGCAAATCGCTGTGACTACGAAATACCGCCACATCGTAACCTGAATTGCGCCACATTCGTTCTAGCGGAGCACCTACCAAACGCCCGTGCCCAACTATAGCGATTCGCTGGCTATCGAGCTTGACGTCGTAGCCTGCGAGCAACCAGTTAATCGCCGTGGCTGTAGCTGACTCAAAAATTGGTGTTTCAGCATTATTCGTCTGGTGATATAATGATGAGCTAGTTACCAGACCATCTACATCTTTGGCTAGAGCGATTTGGCTAGTGATAGCATCAGTCTGGCTGGTATCTTTGAGGGGTAATTGTACGATTATGCCATGGGTGCCTGAATCGGCATTGGCTTCGGCAATAGCTGCGAGCAAATCGTCACGTAGCCAGTCTTCTACAACTACGCCAATGTCTTGACCGTACTGCTGTTTTAAAGCGACATATTTCGTAATCACCAGGCTGTTGCTGTTGCGCAAAATTACCAACTTAGGCTGGATCTTTCTAGCTCGTAAACTTCGAGCTTGGCGGGCTTGGTTGGCTTTCACATAGTCAGCAATTTCCGTGCCACTTAAAATCTTCATGCACTTTTCTCCTCTGTAATTACTGGGATCTCGACTGGTTCTTGGCTTAAAGTATAGCCAAACTTTTCTTGCACTGCATTAATAATTGTCTGTCTTGCCTGGGCGAGGTCATTATAGCTGGTGGCGGATTCGTTGATGAGAACTAGCGCGGCCTTATCACTAACTCTAAAGCCAAAAAACGTCTTGCCTTTTAGTCTGCATTGCTCGATCAGCCAGCCCGAATTAATTTTGCCCGAACCATCCGCATTGCGCCAGACGGGAATAGCTTTGGCTTCAGCAGAATCAGCCCCAGCCTGATCGACAAAAACGTTTTTGAAGAAGCTCCCCGCACTAGCAACGTACTCTGGATCGGGCAATTTTTCGCTTCGGATTTCGCATATCATACGACGAATATTTTTGGGAGAAAAATCGGTCTCGTGGTGCTGCTCGATATAGCGTTCCAGGGAATTATAAAATGGGCGTTGCAACTCTCCGCGGTGTAATTTGAGCGTGACGGAAATGATGACGAATCTCCCTGCGTCTTCACCAGCATTAAAACGAGTATGGCGGTAGCCCATTCCCATATCAGACTTTTCAAGCGTCACGATTTGCCCATTTCGAGTATCGTAAGCTTCTACTGCGACGACAGTCTGAGCAAGGTCTTGCCCGTAGGCGCCAATATTCTGCACCGGAGCCGCACCTAATGTTCCTGGAATCATACTTAGGGCCTCAATCCCCGAGTATCCCAGCTCACATACTATTTGTACGATATCATCCCAAACTTCGCCCCCCATGCCTTTAATTACCAGTTCATCGCCTAGACGTGCAGAGTCAATCGTCGCTATATCGACCAATTCACCTGCCTGCTCGGCATAAATTCCCTTTAACTCATTGAGTAAAATCACTCCCGGGAAACCCTCATCGTGTCCAATTGTGTTCGCACCACCCCCCATCACCCAAACTGGCAATGAATGCTCCTTGGCAAAAGTGAAAGCTTTCGCCACATCGCTCGGTTGTTCCACCGTCAAAACATAGCGCGCCGCACCACCCAAGCGCATGGTGGTAAGCTCAGAGATGGGCACAAACTCGCGAATTTTCATAGTAATAGTATAGCACAAAATAAGTCTTCCATTTCGCACGAGTTCGTGGTATAATTGCAAAGACGTGGGTCGGTAGCTCAGCTGGTTAGAGCACCTGCCTCTTAAGCAGGGTGTCGAGGGTTCGAGCCCCTCCCGACTCACCA
>X19_European_Ground_Squirrel__coassemble_0_pt1 | contig 46255 bp, 47 predicted proteins | sample X19_European_Ground_Squirrel__metabat2_high_PE_007 | metagenome-assembled genome bin X19_European_Ground_Squirrel | reverse complement strand
TAAACAGCTCCTAATTGATAAGTTTTTACCTCTAGTAGATAAAATCTTGATCGGTGGCAAGATCGCAGCTGATGGCTATGAGAACGACAACCCAAAAATCTACGTTGCTGAGGACTTTGATGAAGATGTTACTGGGGCAAAACTTGACATCGGTCCACTAGCGACTACTAAGTTTGCTGAAGTTTTACAATCGGCGCATACGGTACTCTGGAATGGCGCATTAGGCAAGGTTGAAGACGCAGCTTATGCCACGGCTTCCACGATTGTCGCTAAGATTCTGGGGGAGAATCCCGAGTGCGTGTCCGTAATTTGTGGCGGCGATACGGCTGGCTTCGTAGAGGAACTCTGTCTGGAGGATCCACGCCTCCGGTATACTCTGGTCTCAACTGGTGGCGGTGCTGCCCTAGAATTGCTCTCTGGGAATGAGCTTCCAGGAATTGACGGGCTCGAAGATGCCTAGTATGAGAAGCTATTTCTATTTCGGACAAAGTATGCTATAATAAAGTAAAGAGAATTTCAGATAAAAGGAGTTTTTATGTCGAACCAATTAGTTTTGGATAGTCGCACCGCACAAGGCAAAAAATTAAAAGCTTTGCGCGCTGCAGGTCAGATCCCGTCTGTAGTTTATGGCGGTGCCGAGCCAATTTTAGGCGCATCCGCTTATAATGCTACTGAAAAAGTTTTACTTGAAGCTGGGTACCACTCGCCAGTTGAGCTTGTTGTTGCTGGTAAACCGCAATTAGCCATCGTCAAACATATTGCCCTTGATCCCGTTAGTCGCCGCATTATGAACGTGGAGTTCCAGGCCATTTCCGCCAACGAAGTTGTTGAAGCGACCACTCCAATTCGCGTAGTTAATTTTGAGCAATCCGATGCTGCGAAGTTGCATTACGTAATTTCACTAGTGCTTGAAGAGCTTGCCATCAAGGCGAAGCCGTCTGATTTGCCCTCCGAGTTGGTTATTGATGGTTCTAAGCTAGCAACGACTGAAGACAAGATTACAATTGCTGATTTAGTCTTACCAAAGGGCGTTGAGTTGGCTGATAAGGAACTTGAGCCTACGACTGTGATTGCCAACGTTTACGACCCAGTAGCGGAAGCTGCTGCCCGTGATGCCGAGACCGATCAACCGGCTGACGCTACGGCCACAGCTGAGGCCGAGGCCGCCCCAGCTGAAGAAAAAGCTGAATAGTCTTACTGCAGTTATAAAGGGAAAGATCCGCACTTAATATGTACGGGTCTTTTTAGCTGGACGAAGTCGGGGCCATTAAAGTCATCCCTTTACTAGCTTAGACCTAAAGTGTAATGCCCTAGGCTACTGTTTAATGTGTCTTGTGCCTTAGTCCAATATGGTATATACTACATAAGTCGCATATACCTTAAAGCGTATGCGATGGTCTTTATGAGAAGGAGTATGTATTTTAAGCTTATACAATCGGGAAGCCTCTTTTTGGAAGGAGCATAGTAAATAATGAAAATAAAACAGAAAAAGCAACGATTATTGGTAACTTTGATGATGGCATTGATACTTGCAAATTGTTCCAAAATGGCAGTGTTTGCCGCAGGCGATATTGGGGCGGACCAAACTATTGAATTTGCGGTGGATGACGTTGATTCGGTAGATGATACGCGGCAGTCCACTACGTACCTCGTTACAGACGCGGGTTACTCGTGGAATCAGAATACAACACCTGTGATAATTTTTCCGGAGTTCCAGTGCGACAATGCAACCAATATCAATATTTATTTTGAATGTATCGCACGATCAACGAATGCAGGAACATTCCATGTTAAGTTGCAGAAAAGAGGAGCATTTGGTATTTGGAGCACAATAAGTAATGTATACACGGCTAGCCAGCACGACACACAGTCTTATAATGTCCGCACGGGTCAGTACGTCCAGGGAGCATGGTCGCGCTTTGACTGGAACGTTGGCGACGGCGGAAGGTACCGTATAGTTATCGAGGACGCAACTAATAAGCAGGGCACCGAATTAAAAGGAGTCTATATCTGGAAAAGGCAGTAATGCGAATAATTAGCAACAGACTACATTTTAGCTAGCTTTCTGTAGTATCGGCTCTTGCATATTTCCTTCTCAATAAAACTAATGATCTGCAGAAAAGCAGATCATTTTTATAACCCATTTATATTTTTTATGCTAACATATAAGTTGTAACGTAGTAGCATTAGATAAAGAAAAGTTTATATGAAATTACCAGATAAATTTAGCCTTGTCATCGCCAGATTAAAAGCTCATAAGACCCGTACCGTCATTACAATCCTTACTATGAGCGTGCTTTTCGGGGTGGTGATTGCGGCTATGATGATAATTCAGGGGAACTTTAACAACTTGGAGCACCTTAACCAAGAAGCTTACGGTGACCATATTCTTCTGAAGGCTAGCTATTATGGTAGTGATACCGAGTCTGCACACAATCATATCGCGCGTGCAGCGGCCTATTTCCATGGCGATGTCATCGGCGAGATTACACATTATTGTTCCAAAAAGCAAATTGATATCCCCAAGCTCTCTCCTTATAGAGAAACTTTTGCCATATCTACGCCATGCAACCAGAGCTTCCCAGGGGAAAGTGTAGATGTGATTCAATCTGAGTTTTTTTCATCGTTCGTTGATCTTCGCGACACTGATAGTGATAGTATTAATATTGTTATCCCAGTCATTATGGCAGGCAAGCTTCAGGATATATCGCAGCCTACTCGTAATAGTCACTCGGTCACCGAATATATCAAAAGAATTACTGACCAGTCTGTGGGCTATCAGTTTACTGCTACTTCCCTAGAGCCCAATGAAAGGGGCGACAATAGTCTAGTTCCATTCATGATCGCTGGGCTTACCCCATCGCGCAATATTACTACCTTCTCACCAGGGACTTTTAGTATTTTCTCTGACATCATGCCGGTTGAGAGCTTCCCGCCTATGGCAAGGTTTATTGTCATTAACCCCGAAGCTTCCGTTTTTCGGGATCTGTATTATCGTCAGCCGGACGATAATACAGAGTACCTGATCTCTTTTTCCAATATTCAAGATGTCGAGGCATGGCTCAGCGACGACAAGCGTCGAGAAGTTATACCCGATACTGAAACTTTTCGCGATATTAGTATCAATGCGCAGGAGCTTTTTACTACAAGGATATCTAATAGTCAGCGGCGCCAGTCCTATGAAAAGATGATTACGGAATTTGCCGTCATCTTCACTATTATTTCAGTCATTATTATGGCAGGCACTCTTAGCCGCATGATTGATGACGAAAAATCTAGCATTGCTTTGTATCGCAGTATTGGTGCTACTGCTAGCGAGATTCTTCAAATTTTTGCATTATATATGCTGACGATTGGGCTACTTGTTATTCTTAGTGCTACTATTATAGGTATTTTAATATCTCTAGTAGTAACACTGGGTTTTGGAAGTGCCGTTACTGCTACTGCCCGTTCGCTCTTCCTTCTTCCTGACCTTGGGCCACTCATCATGGTTGGTTTTGATTGGAAGATTATCTTCGTGTGGCTTTCTGTTCTTGCTATCTCAGCAATTAGTCTTCTTGCCGTGAATAGGAAACTTAACTCTAAAGATGTTATTAAGGACCTAAAAAGGTAAATATATGTCTCACTCCATTATTTTTCAATCCGTCAGCAAAAATTATCAGATCGATAAACAGTCCGTTACAGCCCTTGATAATCTTAGCTTTAATACGCAGCCTGACGTTGGCTTTCTCGCAATTACTGGGGCTAGTGGCTCTGGTAAATCTACGACCCTCCAGCTTATTGGTGGTCTCGAAGCTCCAACTTCTGGACGCATTTTTATCGATAACCGAGATATTACGACAATGTCATCGAAGGAGCTGAATGCGTTCCGTAAATGTAATATTGGTATCATTTTTCAACAATTTTACCTTGATCCGACTTTGACATTACAACAAAATATTGAGCTTCCCGCCATGTTCGCAAACCTCACCAAGCCCGAACGAGCTGAGCGTACCAAAGAAATTGCTGAATTTATGGGCCTTAGTGGGTATCTCACACATTTTCCTGCGCAACTTTCTGGTGGCCAAATTCAACGGGTAGCCATTGCTCGCGCTATATATATGCAACCACGGATTCTTTTGGCTGACGAACCTACTAGTAACCTTGACCCAAAAAACGTTGCCATTGTACTGGACTTGTTTGATCAAATTCGCAATAAGTATGATATGATGATTGTTCTGGCCACCCATGATCAATCTATTATTACTCGTGCGGATCAACTTATTTGTATCGAGAATGGGCGCCTAGTTAAGTAATTTTTGGCAAACATTCCTAGGTAGCATAACAGCAAAATCAAGAGCTACGACCAATCAAGAACGTCAATCTTCTGCGTATTAGCTGGACCGCTAGAGGACTCAATTCTGGCATAGTGCAGTACATCGCAATTTGCGGCAAGATGGCGGGCAAAAGTCGCCTGGGCGGCTCTAACTTTCTCGGGGTCACCCTTCCAGGTAGCTAGCACAGGCTCCTCAAACGCGCGGGAGAAAGCAAACGTCATCGGCCAAGGGAAAGGTGAGTTCTGCATGACGGCGGCAAGATTCTTGGTGGCAACTTTTGCCTCCACGCCACCACTCAGAAGCAGTATTCCAGCCAAATAGCGCGGCACGGCATGGCGCAAAATAGCTGCAGTTGCCATTCCAATTTCATTGGGCGTAGCAATATTACTTTCATCGGTCACTTCCTTGCCGTTAGAGACCATGCTGCACTTCAGCAGGCATCCCGGAAGATCAACGTGACGCCAAGCGAGACGCTCAAAAACCGTCTCAAGTACACGCGTCGTAACTTCGGCTGACTTTTCAATCGTATGATCACCGTCTGCCAAAAAGTCTACTTCAACTACCGGTACTAGTCCCGCCAGCTGGGCTTCCTTGGCGAAATTAGCGAGCTCATCAGCATTCTGTTCTATCGCAATAAACCCAGGCTGATCCGCAGCAATCAGAAATGCAGCGCGCCACTTGGCAAAGCGGAACCCTTCGGCATAGGCCTGCCGTAGACGCCCGGCCAAGCCTTCTGCACCTAAGGTATGAGTCTCCTCACTAAACTTAATCTTGGTTAGGCCATAATCAATTTTGATGCCAGGAATTATGCCCGCATCGGTCACATATTCAAGAAAAGTTTGGTTATTAATCTCTTCCTGTGAGTTCTCGGGAGAGAGAATCACCCCATTGACACTTTCGCGCAACGCAGGAGTGGTCAGCATTATCCTGTGTAGAGTATGCCGATTCTGGGAATTGTTGGCAATCTCAAACTTCTCAAGGCGCCGCCCCAAGCTTTTGGGGGACTCATCTAGCGCCAAGATACCTTTTCCGGTAGTCATCAAAGAACGCGCAATCAAGCGTAAGTTGTTACGCTTGTCGAGCTCGGCTTTAGCCAGTTCGCGTAGGCGATCGGCTTTGAGCGTGTTCTTAAGTGTAGCTTGCTCGGCGTTAATTCGTGCCCAGAGTAAGGCTTCGTGAGGACTCCCCCCAGCAACAATTACTCCTAGTATAGTAGCAACAATCGTAGAATAGACAGTTAAATGTGTCATCATATCGGCGCGATCCAAACTCCAGCTCTCCTCAGCATCACCGAAAATGATTTTGCGGGGGCTAATATGGCAAACCAATTGCGTATTGGGTCTGTCAAGTTCAATTTGGTCAACAATCTTTTCTTCGTGGTGAATCGGAGGCTCGTCTTCCAAGAAGAGAATATCAGCCATCGTAGCTAGTCGTCTCGCCTCAGGACTATCGGTTTTAGGGAGATGAACGGCGAGCTTAGTGTTACCAGAGAACTTAAGGAAGTTTGCAATCTCGTCAACTAATCTTTCCGAGAGGCTAGTTGAGCGGTCAACAAGTAGCCAGTCTGGGGTACCTTTAGGCATCGCCCAGTCTGTCGCCTTACGAGCGCTAGGAACAAAATAAGTAATTCCACCTTTGTAGGAAAAAATGTAACGGTAATCAGCCGGGTCATTTGACCAAGTAATTTCCTCAGCCGACATTTCGTTATTTGAGTTGAGAATGGCGGCATCTAGGCCAAGATTATGTAAGACGGATAGGGAAACGGCAGCCCCACCAAAGACACTCGTACGCTGAAAAAAGTTATGCGAATCACCATTAAACCCTAGCTCAAGCCAATTAATACCGTGCTCGTCAGGTTCAAAACTGTCGTTCGCATCGTCTAGCTGCAGATAAACATCTTTCAGTACATTCCCAACAATCAATATCCTACTCATATTTATAGTATAGCACAAGAATTATTCTTTGAAACTTATCTCTGGGAGTTAAGTTGTAATTTTCACAACAAAAAGTATCGCTCCCCCAGCGATACTCTGCACTTTCTAAAATTAGCGTACTTCTACGCGCACACGGGGTACACTTTTGCCAGAGAAATGACACTTCTTGGTTTTAACAAAAGTTACTACACCGTCTTTCGCAGCATGGATAGTAAAATTGCGGCTCATATAGGTGCCAGGACCAGCGATTTTGGTTGCACCTGTCTGGCGAACTAGAACCTCACCGTTACGTACGTTCTGTCCACCAAAACGCTTGACACCAAGACGTTGACCAGCATTATTGTGAATGTTTTTGGCGGTACCGCCAGCTTTGACATGTGACATACTATTTCTTCCTTAAAACTATTATCTCTCGGGCTACAACTTGCCGTTCACGATGATACAACAGGTCGTCTGCTCCCAGATTCCTAAAACTCTTTACATTATAGCCCAGTTCCTGAATTTCGTCAAGAAGATTTAAACGTTCATAAGTACCATTTGGGCGTAGCCAAGCTGGAACCGCCATCACTACGGGCGTGCCGGCTGCAATTTGTCCAGAAAGGTTGCTTAGGAATCCGAGAATAATCGTGCGACACTCTTGCTTTTCTTGTTTCAGCTTAACCTCGGCTGGCGGAAGCGACATCGGGCGACCAAGATAACCCTCACAAGCAACAGCATCTATGGGCGCTTCCCACTGAAAGCTTGTAGCGTCACCCTGAGTAATCACAAAATCTTGAGCGGGGCTATCAGTACGAGCTCGGTTTATTAACCACTCTAAATTGCGCTGCGTGTATTCCGCCATGCGTTCACTCAAATCGGTGCCGTACGGAGTGTACCCCATCAGCAACGCTTCCTGCAAAACCACACCAGTTCCACAGAATGGGTCAAGCAATCGGCTTCCCGCAGGTAAGTCACCACAGAGATTAATCAGAATCTGCGCTAGCTTGGGCGGCAACATTCCGACCTTGGCATCGCGAGCTGGACGGGCTTGGTCACGTTCGGCATAGGCATCAATATTTTGCACCTGCACGACATGGTAATAAGATTTCTTGAACTTAATTAATTCGAATTTTGTCTCTGACCAGAGCTTGTTATGGTATACGGTCGCGCTAGATAGCACGGCGGTCTTATTCGGTACAACGCGCACACCATGACCATTCTTAACTAGAAATCGTTTAAGTTTTAGGGCTTCTCCTTGCGCTCTGAAAGCATTGGTCCCAGGAGTAAAATCCGACACACCGATAACAACTTTACCCGTGTTGGGTAGAGTCTTGAGAAAGTCGGTAATCTTGGCGGTGATTTCAGCGGCAATTCTTTGTGTGCCACCTAAGCGCCTAATGTCTGGAATGTTATCCGTAGTGAATTCGGCTAAATCAGACGAGATTGGAACAACTTGACCAAAAAGCGCTTCTAGCTCAGCTAACGAGATTTTCGGCTGGCGCCCCAGAACAGCAAGATATTTCATATTGTCATCATTATAGCATAGATTTTATGCTATAATGCTGTTATGATTCAAGCAAAAACTTCCAAGAAATTTCACCTTTCTTTTCGTACAATTCTATCAATTGTTACTTTAATTCTTATCATCTACGTCATTTATACTAATTTTGGTGACATTAAAGAGACCATTAGCCATATTGGCGAGACCAATATCATTATTCTTTTAATGCTAATTCCTGAGCAGCTTTTCATGTATTACTGTTGTGGGCAAATGTTTTTCTCCTATATGGCGGCCAAGAAGAATGCTAAGCGCATTTCGGCTTGGACGTTAATGCGCGTGTCGCTTGAACTCAACTTCGTCAACCATGCTGTTCCTGCAGGTGGCTTGGGCGGCTTAGGTTATATCACTTGGCGTCTAAAACCATTCGGCGCCACCGCCGGACAATCGAGTTTTATGTACGCCCTACGCTACGTAATTACAATCTGCGCCAATCAACTACAAACAATCGTGGCGATTATCTGCCTGCTTTTGTTTGGTACAGTGCCAGATGCTGGTAAATGGGTGATTGGCATGACAGCGCTACTTAGTGTCGGTATCATTGTGGGGATTGCAGTCGTCGTCGTGATAGTGAGCAGCGAGAAGCGTATTGCTTGGTTCGCCAAGAATGCGACCAGCTTTTGCAACTGGCTGGTAAAGACTGTAACTTTTGGCCGCAAAACTAATATCCTTCAGCGGGCAACTGTAGATAAATATCTTGGCGACATTCATGATGATCTTATGACTGCTCGACATAATGTTAAAATGCTAGTACGTCCAATTTTGTGGGGAATTGTCTACAGCTTTCTCGAGATTGCAACTTATTGGATTGTAGCGAGTAGCTTAGGTCATCCTGAGATTTTGCCACAGATTATGATTGGCGAAGCTATTGGCTCAGTCATGGGGGCAATCATCCCCTATGGGCTTTATGAATTGGGCATGGTAGGAATTATGGTGAGCCTAGGCGTGGACCCAGGACTATCAGCGTTAGTAGTTTTGATGACACGCGTAATCGTGCTTGCCAGCACCATCTTAAGCGGTTACGGTTTCTATCAACATTCCATTTCCAAGATTGGTCGTCACGAAAAATCCGAAATCAAAAATGTCAACCAGTAGCCCAATTCTTACCGTTGCGCAATTTGTCGAGGTTTGTAATCAGGCATTAGAGTACGATTTTACTAGCATTAGGGTTGAAGGCGAAGTTGCCAGCTTTAAGATCAATCAGGAGCGTTGGGTTTTCTTTGACCTTAAAGAAGGTGATACTAGTGTAAATTGTTTTTTGCCACTTGAACGTCTGAGCTTTCCTCTGAGCGATGGGATGAAGATTCGTGTGCAGGCTACGCCTAAGTTGACGCGTTGGGGAAGGTTTTCATTGACCGTGAGCCAGATTTTGCCTCTCGGTGAAGGGAATATCAAAAAGAGTTTTGAATTGCTGAAGAAAAAACTCGCTGCCGAAGGGCTTTTTGACCCTGCAAAGAAGCGCCCTCTCCCATCGAATCTTAGCCGGATTGGCGTAATTTCTTCAACTGGTGCTGCGGGATACATCGATTTTCTCAAAATTCTTGACAATCGTTGGGGCGGGTTAAAGATTTCGACCATCAATACACAGGTGCAGGGGCTGGACGCTCCCGCACAGATTATCCGTGCACTAGAAGCTTTTAATCAGCAGGGCAAGGTAGAAGTAATTGCTATTTTGCGGGGCGGTGGCAGTGCCGATGACCTCGCGGCCTTCAATGATGAGCAACTTGTACGTGCAATTGCCGCCAGTCGCATACCAGTGATTACTGGTATCGGTCATGAAATCGATCAAAGTTTAGCCGATTTGGCAGCAGATGTACGCGCTTCTACGCCCTCCAATGCGGCCGAGCGTTTAGTTCCAGATCGTACGGCTATGTATCGGCAAGTAGAATTACAAATTGAACGGGCGCACGATCAGATTGTACGGGCAGTAGACACCCTCTTGCAAGCCAATCAGCAACGACTTGGGCAGGTTCATCAGGAAATTCTTCATCGTATTACCGAAGCCCACCAGCGCATACAGGCTACACGCAAGGTTTTGCGCTCGCTTAATCCAGAAGATACTTTACGCCGCGGGTATGCCATTATTTCTGGTAAGTTATCGCCAGGAGCTGAAATTACATTAACTACAGCTACACAAACCATTACCGCGGAGGTGAAAAATGTCACAGACCGAACCCAAATCGCTTAATCACAAAATTTCTCAGCTCGATGAGAGTATCGAGTGGTTCTATGGCGAAGATTTTAGCCTAGACCAAGCTATCGAAAAGTATCAGGCCGCTACCAAATTGGCGCAGTCTATCGAGCAAGACTTATCTGAGCTCAAGAACCAAGTTGAGGTTATCGCCGACTTTACAAAATAAAGTTATTTGCGCTATAATAAGCATATGCAGAATCAACCGCCAGTTTCGAATGGCCCCGCTGTGGGCAGCTCGTCAGGAACGCCAGGCTCTGGTGCTACTCCGCCAGTTCCTCCGGCCCAGCCCACCCCTGCTCCTATTCAGCCGGTGGTTAATCCACTTGATACTACGGGCGGCGCTTTGCCCGACCCTCTAGATATGCCAAGAGGTAGCGTGGTGGACTCGGTGGCAGCCCAACCTTTTGGCCCAAGCGCACCTGGTACAGTGCCTAATGTCGGCTCTACGCCTTTGACTTCCAAGCCAGATCCAGTGCCAGCGCAGCCCCAAAAGAAACGAGTTGATCGCAATGTCATCGAGACAATAGTATTAGTTGTGGTGAGCCTGATCGCGGTAACCTTTATCGGGCTATTTATTTGGAAGTATCTTGACTGGGATACCGTCAAGACCGATGTGGATGGCCAGATTGATGCTGCAGTGGCAATGGCCGTTTCTGAGAATACCACCAAACTTGAAAACGAATTCATCGAACGAGAAAAATACCCCTACAAGAATTTCATGGGGCCAGTCGACTACGGTAGCTTGAGCTTCGAATACCCCAAAACTTGGAATGTCTATGTAGCTCGAGACGCTTCGGCGGGCGGTGATTTTGAAGCTTATCTTAATCCAGGGGAAGTGCAACCGGTTAGCCCTGGCACAATCAATGCTTTACGAGTAATTATTCGCGATCAGGCCTTTGACAATGTTACGCGCACTTACGACAACCTAGTTCGTAATGGTCGTGTGACGGTGGTGTCGCGTAATGTTGGTAGCACAGTTGCCAACGTCTATACTGGCGAACTCCCTAATAACATCCAAGGAGTAGTCTGTATGTTTAAGCTACGTGATAAAACAGTTATTATTCAGACGGATGCGATGATTTTCACCGACGAATATTATCGCCTACTCGATACTGTCACTTTTGTCGAATAGTTTGCTATAATAGAGATATGTCTGTGGAGGTAAGTGGTATTTTGACGGCGGCTCACGAGCTCAAGGCGCCACTCTGTTTGATTCGCCAGTTGAGCCTAGCACTCAGTATGGCTACTGATGCCAAAGTTAAACACCGTCTAGAATGCCAGATAGTTGAAGTTTCTGATCGTGCACTCCGACAAGTCAACGATCTTGCCCGGGTCGCTCGTCTTGAAGATGGCTTGTTTGCAACCGAGCCTGTTAGTGTGCGTGGTGTCTGCCGAGCAGTTCTGCAGGAAATTGAGCCTCTATTCCACTATGAGCAACGGAGCCTAAAGGTTAAATTTTCTAACAAATCGCGTTTAGCAGTGGCTAATCGGGATTTATTATATAGTATAATATACAACTTCTGCGTGAATGCCGTACATTATTCCGAACCAGAGAGCCTAAGCTTGTTAAGTGTCAGCGATAATCAGGGGAAGATTCGAGTTAAAGTGCGTGACTTTGGCCCGGCGTTGCCAGTTAAAATTTGGCGCGCAATTTGCGCGGGAAACTTGTCCGAGCCCACCGCAATTACTATGCGACCAAGTAGCTCTGGGCTCGGACTTTATATTTCCGCGCAATTTGCGCGCCATATGCACGCTCAGCTAGGTGCTGTGCGCCATCATGATGGCACTAGTTTTTTCATTGATTTACCAGTTTCGCAACAAACATTATTAGCATTTTAAGGAGGTGATATGACTTTGCTTTACATTATCGAAGATGACCCCATGATGGCAGATTGCATGGCCCTAGCCGTGCACAGCACCGTCAAAGAGCCAACGCGGATTGAGATTTTTCACGACGCTGTCACCGCCATGCAAGCCGTGAACGAAGAATTGCCCGATATTATCTTATTAGACGTCTTGCTAAGCGGTCCAGACGGTTTCACCTTTCTCAACGAAATGATTTCTTATCACGATACCGCAAGAGTGCCAATTATTTTGGTTTCCTCACTAGATTTATCGCACCGTGATTTGTCGCATTATGGCGTAGTGCAGATTTTAGACAAAGCCACCATGACACCTGAAGATATCGCGGCCGCCATTGAGCTGGCTCGGAAGCCAAGCCTCACTGAAGCCGAAATTATTCCTGCGCCCGATTCGGCTTTATCGCACTTTAACCAAAAACTCAAAGATGAATAGTACCGACCTTCGTACTCAAGCCATTGTCTTGCGCCGCACAAATTATAGCGAATCGGATCGTATCCTGAATTTTATTACGCCCGAAGGGAAAGTGGCGGCACTCGCCCATGGCGTGCGCAAGTCTAAATCCCGGCTGGCTGGCGGGATTGAGCTTTTTTCAGTAGCGGACATCGTTGTACATCAAGGTCGCGCCAAGTTGGCTACGCTAACTAGCGCACGGATGTTGCGCTTCTATGGTAATATTGTTTCTGATCTTAACCGTTTGGAAATGGCAGCGCAGTTTCTCAAGCGGATTGAACGTGCCGCCGAGCAAATTTCTAACTCAGAACATTTTTTGCTACTTGACCAAGCTCTGCAGGGGCTAAACCGGGGTTTAGATTTGAGCTTAGTCGAAACCTGGTTTAGCCTTAATCTTTGCCGTGTTAATGGTGATGAAATTAACTTTTTTTGCGATGTTGCCGGCACACCACTTTCTGCCGAGCAAATTTATGTTTGGGACACCACCGAGAGCTCACTCCGGCCAGAACCTCATGGCAAAATCGGGGTCAAAGAGATTAAACTAGCCCGTTTCTTATTGAGTAATCCCCTAGCGTGGGCAGGTAAAGTCGAAGATATCACCGAGGTTTTGCCGCCAATTGCTGAAATTGCGAAAATTATCAAATAACCCCAATCCATAGAGTATAATAATCTTATGAACCGAGTGCCGTTGGCGGAGCGCATGCGCCCCCAGACCCTAGAGGAAGTGATTGGTCAGGAGGAGATTATTGGCGAGGGTAAAATCCTCACCGAGATTGTGAAAAAAGCTGAGCCAGTCAACCTGATTTTTTGGGGCCCACCTGGCACCGGTAAAACCACGCTTGCACGCATTTTAGCACACGAGTTTAAAGCTGATTTTGTCGAGCTTTCGGCAGTCACCGCACACAAAAAAGACGTCGAAGAAGTGGTTGAGCGAGCCAAGACCAACTGGAACCTCAAAGTCCGTACGGTGCTTTTCGTGGACGAAATTCACCGCTTCAACAAGGCGCAGCAAGATGCGTTCTTACCGCATGTGGAATCGGGGTTGATTATTTTGATTGGTGCCACGACCGAGAATCCTAGCTTTGAAGTAATTTCACCGCTCCTTTCGCGCTCGCGGGTGGTGCTAGTAGCGCCTTTGACTCGCGAAGGAATATTGCAGGTACTTCGCCGAGCGCTAAAAGCCGAGAACGCCGAGCAACGCGTAAGCGCCGAAGCTTTGGATTATATCGCTGAACTTGCAGCCGGCGATGCCCGTTCGGCCCTGGGTGATCTTGAGCTAGCTCTCAGTATTAGCGAAAAAGTTGACCGTGGCGTCGTAGAGACCGCTGTAGGTAAGAAAATGCCACTTTACGATAAATCTGGCGATTATCACTACGACAATATTTCTGCGTTCATCAAATCGATGCGTGGCTCAGACGTGGATGCCACGCTCTATTATCTCGCGCGCATGGTGCAGAGCGGGGAGGACCCGAAATATATCGCACGGCGCATGATTATTTTTGCCAGCGAAGATATCGGCCTAGCGGGGAATGGCGCCCTGAACCTCGCCGTGAGTTGTTTTCAAGCGATTGAACGGGTAGGTATGCCCGAGGGCGGAATCATCTTGAGTCATGTTGCCGTAGTCTTAGCCAAAGCGAAGAAGAATCGTGACACCTATAATGGTTGGGCCCGGGCGCAAGCTGTCGCTGAAAAGAGTATGGGCGCCCCCGTCCCCACCTGGCTGCGTAATGCTCCGACTAAGCTAATGAAAGATTTAGGCTTTGGTGAGGGGCAGAAGTGGGAGGCAGGGTTTCACCTTGACAAAAGTTACTTGCCTGATGTCGTCCAGAACGAAACTATCTTCCAAGACCCCAGCCAGCAGCCTTACGACCACAACAAAAAATAATCATTATATTTTAGCCATTGACATTTACGGTAAAGTGTGCTACAATAGGGGTAAGAGGCAGGAAATGGCTTCTTGTTTCTGATGAGTAGTCAAATGAGGAAGGGGGAATCTCTCAATGAAGAACATTAATAATAAGCCTACAAGTCAGTCAGAAGACATCAATGCTTACGTTCGGGAGCTACTGAGTTTAGCCAAAGAGCTGGGTGTGGACATCTGGACGGCTGGCAGTGAGTACGCACGGGTTACCGAATATCCCTATTGGGAAAAGCTGGCGCAAAAGCTTTATGAAACTCCGGGTGAATCGTTCTGGGAAAATATGCTACATTGTGGTATACAGCTTTCTGAGCGAATTGCCGGTTGGCGGCAGCTGGGGATGATTTTGGGGAAAGTGGACGACCTGGTCTGCCTGATTACCTTGCGGATGCATTTTAATGAGGAGCTATCCACCATGATAGGCACCATTAATAAGCGTCACTCGGAGCATCAGGCGCAGATGCAGACGTGGTCCGCACGTTTTGACCCGCGCGGGCTGGTTTTGACAGATGTCCAAGAGAAGTTCGTCGTATATGAATAGATGACCAGCCGCGCAATTGATTGCTATTCGACATATGTCGCTCGAATCAATGCGCAACTGGATGATTATATGCAACGCCACAGCCAAGCCTATCCGTATCCGGCGGTGCAGCAGGCATTGGCGCCAAACGACTACGGCATCTTCAAAGAAGCCGCAAGCCTGCGCCCGGCAGTAATACCGAGTGATTATAATGCATCAAGCGTCTTGTGGATTTATATCCAGCACGCTACGTTGCCGGAGAGGTTGACGCAGATTATCGCTGGACTGAGTCGGTATTATGCCGACTACCAACAGACTGCCACCGAGACCGATGCCACTTTTAAACGGTTCTATCCGACAGACTAATTGTCAACAGCTGTAAGCTTACAGCCCCTCAGGGTTTCTCCCTGAGGGGCATTTTCCTGCTTAGTGGGTGACGTGTGCTATAATAGACCTAGTAATTAAGGAGTATATATGGCAGATTTTAATAAAATCCTGACCCCAGGAGATTATGAAAACGGCGAAATCAACGTAGTAATCGAAATTCCCGTTGGTAGCACACAGAAGATTGAATACCGTCGCAAACTTGAAGGCGGAGCTTTTGAGATTGACCGCATTGAGCCGGACCTTTTTGCGAAGCCCGCCAACTATGGTTTTATTCCACAGACCCTAGACGAGGATGGTGACGAGCTCGATGTAATGGTAATTAGCCCGCTCCAGCTCACGACCGGTACTTTCATGAAGGCTCGAATTCTCGGTGTGATGAAGTTTGTTGATGACAATGAGGTTGATGACAAAATTATTGCCGTGCCAGCCGATGACCGCAATAGTGGCAATGCAATTCAGACTCTTGAAGATCTGCCTGCTCAGCTCATTAAGCAGATTGAGTTCCACTTCAATCACTACAAGGACCTGAAGAAACCTGGCTCTACCGTAGTGAAAGGCTTCTTTGGTCTCGATGAGGCTAAGACCGTCATCAAAGACGCCATTGCCCGCTGGAACGAGCAATAATTAATCCAGCCAATCAGAAAATCCCTACACAGTAGGGATTTTCTTTACTCGTCCTCCATGAAAGCGCCGCTTTGTCGGCTCCAGAGGTGATTGTAGACGCCATGTGAACGCCCCAGTAGCTCATGGTGTGTACCCTGCTCGACGATTTTGCCGTCTTCAAGTACTACAATCCGGTCCAGGCTAGCTACGGTAGAGAGGCGGTGAGCAATTACGATGCTCGTGCGTCCTTGCATCAAGGTATTCAAAGCATCTTGAATCAACGCTTCAGATTCTGAATCGAGCGCCGAGGTCGCCTCATCAAGCACCAGAATCGGTGCATCTTTTAAAATTGCCCGGGCAATAGCGATCCGCTGACGCTGACCGCCCGAAAGCTTAATGCCACGTTCACCCACGAGCGTGTCGTAGCCGTTAGGTAAATCTTTGATAAATTCGTGCGCATTGGCTAGTTTGGCCGCTCGGCGAATCTCTTCTGGTGTAGCATTGAGCTTACCATAAGCAATATTTTCAGCAATTGAACGATGGAAGAGGGAAGTCTCCTGTGGTACGTAGGCAATATTCTCCCGCAAGGAACGTTGCGTGACCTCCTTAATGTCTTGGCCGGAAATCGTGATTTTACCCTTGCTCACATCGGCGAAGCGTAGGAGCAATTTGGTCAGAGTCGTCTTACCCGAACCAGACACACCTACAAGACCAATGCGTTCACCAGGCTTTACCTTGAGGGTGAAATCTTGGAAAATTGGCTCTTTGGCATCCTTGTGCTTGAAGCTAATATGGTCAAACTCCACAGCTGCGTCCAGCAGGATTAGCTCACTAGCATCCGGTGCATCGACCACATCGTCCACCATGTCAAGAATCATCGTCATCTCGTGGGCATCGCCAAACACGCGGTTGATGTTCTTGAAAATGGAGTTAATATTCCAGAGCTCGCCCTGGATAGCCTGAGCGTAGTTTACCATCAGGATGAGGGTAGCAATCGAAATCCCCAGCCACTCACGCCCAAAGATAAGAAAGACCAGGATTAGAGCTGTAATCCCAATTTGTACGCCATTGAACTCAATATCACGCTTAATCGTGGCGTGCATTTGCTTGTAGTTGGCCTCAAGGGTCGTGTGCGAGAAGTCAGCGTAGCGCTTACGCTCGTGCTGCTCGTGGGCGTAGGACTTTACAGAGATGATGTTTGAGATAGAGTCAGAGAGCTGCCCGGTTTGTTTGGACTCGGCGGCCGCTGCGTTGTCGCTAAGGTGAGCAATCTTCTTGAACGATAATCCCGAGACCAGAGCATACAGCGCTACAAAGCCGACGATCCCCGCCGCAAACCACGGCACCTGGGGCGCCAGCACGATAATTACCATGATAATATAAGCAAACGTTGGCCACAGATCCCAAATGATCGTATCGATTAAACGTTCAAATGCCCAAACGAATTTGTTGGTCTGCGATACTAGCGACCCCGAGAAACGGTCGTTGTGGAACTGCATGGACTGATCATTGACCACGGTGAAACAATTTACTGCCAGGTCGTACATTGCCAGCACTTCCATTTTCCAGCACCAGTAGAGGCGCAGTTCTTCTAGGACGACTTTGTTTAGAACGTAGAGGATAAAGAAGCCGATAATCTCGGTCGCTGCAACCCGCAACATTTCATCAGACGGTAGTCCAAGAGAGGCTTTTTCAATCAAATCTGCAAAAATCAACGGCGCCAAAATCGCCCGAATAAAGACGACAATCGGGGTCGAAATCACCATCCCGAGGGAATACCACTTATATTTCTTGACTTCTTGCCAATAATAGTATATGGTACGTCCAGTAGTTTTAGTCTTTTGCGTTGATTTTGCTTTAGTCATACAACTAATTATATACTACACAAATTCTGAAAGCAAGCACTTTGTAGCCTAAATTTGCTGGGGGGGGGGCGTTTATCAGGGGTAAGTTTACTATTGACAAAATCACCAGATTATGAAATTGGGGCGCGGAAATTCCGCGCCCCGAAGGTGTTTTTTGCTAAAAGTCTCTAAAGCTCGCCTTTGTCATCGTCTGTATCTTCACTTTCAGACTTCTCGGTGAAGCGCTCGTAGAGGTCATCATAAGTCATATCCTCCCGTATGTCTTTATCGGTTGTCGCAAACATACCGATCACCCCGATGATAGTCACAATCATCGCACTTGCTACGGTAATCTTAATCACGCATAGCCAAATCCCCATTGGATAATGGACGACAACGTCATAGTCCGGTTCGCTAGGCTCGAATTCGACCTTGTAGTGCCACAGCTTGGCGACATGATCCATAATCCGGCCCTTATAGTTCTTGCTTGCTAAGTACCATTTAATTTCTTCCTCACCAGACAGCTCGGCCTCTTGAGTTACGCTAGTCTCCGTGAACTGCATTAAATCCGATGTTATAAAAGGGATTTGCACCAGCGACCAGAGTTCGCCATCATGCAGCTGGAACTGAACCTTAATGGTGCTCATCTCGTTGGCTGGTACTACGTAGGGCATCTGGAGCTTAATGTTGGCTGGGCCAGCAACCTCATCGGCGAAGACAAAAACATCGACTGTGTACGTCCCCCATTTTACGTCAATCAATGGCTCAGAGATATCGGCGCTCCCATCCACCAGCTGACTGTTAGATACTAAGTAGTTGGCATCGTATTTGTAGAAATTATAGTCATCGATGTATTCGCCCTCTTCCGCCGAAACTAACGAGAATGAACTGGCTTGGCCATCCCATGTAAGCTTTCCTTCTATGTCAGTCACAAAAAAGAAAGCTGCCCCGACCACGAAAATTGTCACGATTGCCAAAAGCACTTGTCGCCTACGGGTGCGGTGTTTCTTCCGTACCCGCTTGAATTCCTGGTAAAGATTGTAACCGGATAGCTGGGTAACGCGTAACTGCCTCTGGGTTTCCTCCAGTTCGGACAGCGTCCTTCTCAACTTGTCGTCCTTGCTCTCCTGCTCCGGAGCAGGATTCCGCTGCATAAACTGCGGAATCCTGAGTTCATTTTTAGCAGTGCTGCGGTCAAGCTGATGATATTGACGTGACCACAGTCGCTGCAGATTTTTTACTAACGTCTTCATTGTACATAAACCCTCCTTTATGTTTTTCGTTTGTCTTAGACATTTTATTAAACTTTTGCTAAGGCATCAAAAACCACCTTCTGTCTCTATTTTATAACAGATTAGGGAAAAAGTCAAGGGAAACTGGCGAGATAGAAGCATAAAAGTATTGACAAATTTAGCAATCTGTGATACAACAGGAACAATCTCGAACACTACCAAAGGCCACAGATTCCGTAATGCAGTCATTGCGATTGCCAAACTGGCCTGTGGTGGAGCGAAGCGATAAGTAATTATAGAGAACTGTCAGCCTAGCTGGCAGTTTTTCTATGCCTACAATTCAGCAATCTTCACCCGCACCTGCTCGGTCGTATCGCGGTCGCGCACGGTGACGGTATCATCTTCGAGCGTATCGAAGTCCACTACTACGCACTTCGGCGTGCCGATTTCATCTTGCTTCTTGTAACGCTTACCGATGTTGCCCGAGTCATCCCAAGTCACAAAGGTGTACTTCTGTTTCAAAAGTTCATAGACTTCTTTCGCCTTTGCTACTAAATCTGGCTTATTCTTCAATAATGGGGAAACACAGAATTTGTACGGTGCCAAATTCTCAGGCAGGGCAAGCACAATGCGCCCTTCCTCCTTGCGGTAGGCCGCACTCAGTACGGCGAGGAAAAGCCGCTCCACCCCAATTGACGGTTCAATCACGTGCGGGACAAAACTCTCACCAGTCACCTTGTCACGGTATTCCATGCTTTTACCGCTGGCGTTTTGGATGTTCATCAAGTCAAAATCGGTGCGATAAGCCAAACCCATCAGTTCTTCTTCGCCGTCAGGATAATCAAACATCATGTCAATCGTACGCTTGCTATAGTGTGCGCGGTCCTCGGCTGGCACCTCTAGGTCATGAATCATCTCTGCTGGCAAGCCGATCACTTGCTCGAGGAAATAATGCTGCTCGTGGAGCATCTTCTCAAACTGCACTTCCCAGTCCTCTGGTCTCACGAAATACTCAATCTCCATCTGGCTACATTCGCGGTCGCGCAGGATAAAGTCACGTGGGGAAATCTCGTTACGAAACGCCTTACCTTGTTGTGCCAGACCAAAAGGCAGGTCGGGGTAAATCGTATCAACAACGTTCTTGTAGTTGGTAAAAATCCCCTGCGCCGTCTCGGGACGGAGATAAGCGATACTGCTATCATCGGTAATCGGACCCACATGGGTCTGAAACATCATATTAAACTTGCGAATCTCACTCCAATCCTGCTGACCGCAGGTGGGGCATTTCGGATTCGCAGATAAGAATTCCTCAGTGGCAATGCTTTCGGTCGCACCGTCCACCAATTTGTCTGCACGGAAGCGTCCATGGCAAGCTTTACACTCCACGAGGGGGTCGGCAAAAGTCGCCACGTGCCCCGAAGCCTCCCAAGTCTTAGGATTCATGATGATGGCCGCATCCACACCGTAAATATCATCGCGCTGATCCACCCAGAATTGCCACCAGGCGTTCACCAGGTTGCGCTTCAAGCTCACGCCCAGGGGACCAAAGTCCCAAGTTCCGGCCATCCCGCCATAAACATCCGAACCAGGGAAAATAAATCCCCGGCGCTTACATAAACTTACAATATCCTCTAGACTATTCATACCTAATATCTTACTACAAGTTGACTTAATCGACAAACCGTAGTGTGGCAGGAATCAGTATTGACTTTTTAACAAATGTGTGATACAATGAAAAGAATGGGGTATTTCCCATAAATCATGCACCTTAAGAGTTTGTTTTTGTAAGCGATTTTGGTGCAAATAATCTTTTAAGGAGGTGTCTAGTATGACACAACAGTTTTTTGCAACTATTCTTCCGTTCCTGCCCTGGGCAGCGATAATAATTGTTATTATCGCTTTGCTGCTCTTAATGGTGAAGGTCGTAACCGGTAACGAAGTATTGGTAGTTACAGGTGTCGGTGCCACCAAGAAGGTTGTCGTAAAAGATGACAACGGCAAAGAGCAGATTACCTATGCCCCTAAAATCAGGATCGCTGGTGCCAGCATCGTTATCCCGTTTATTCAGCGGGCGCGCAGGTTTGATATTTGCGTCGAAAAGGCTGAACAGCAGAATGATACGATGAAGACCAGAACCGGTGTTGAGATTGTACTGGATTGGGGAATTTCTTATGCGCCCAATGCGGACACGGTCGAGAGTCTCCTGCCCTGTATCCGTCAGTTCTTAGACAAGGACAAGAAGGAAATACAGGATATCGTCAAGAGCGCTGTTGCCGGCGGTATGCGTGCAGTTATTTCTACGATGACACCGAACGAGGTCATGATTGGTAAGGAAACGCTGGATGATCTGGTACAGAAGAACATCTCTGGACAGATGGATGAACTGGGTTACAAGGTTCAGATTTACATTCAGGAAGTACGCGATGCGAGCGGGAGCACTTACTATCAGGACTTGGCTGCAGAAGACCGCGAAAGCTTGAAGCGTGACGCTGCGAATATTACAGCAAAGGCTAATCAGGCGATTCGTGAAGAAGCTGCCAGAACCGAGCGGGCAGCAAAGGAAGCTGAACTGGAGTCCCGGGTGACAATTGCAGAAAAGGAAAAAGAAACAGCAGTCAAGGAGGCCGGCTTTAAGGTAGAGCAGGATCAAGCTATAGCCGATGCTGAGGTAGCCGGTAAATTGCGGGCCGCCGAGCGTGAACGCGAAGTGGTAGAGAAGAACGGGCAGGTTGAGGTTATGCGTCAGGAGCAGGCAAACCTGGCTGCTCAAAAAGAGCAGACTGTAGCTCTTACCAAAGCTGAAACCGCCAAGCGTGAAGCGGTCATTAATGCCGAATCAGAGTCTGAGCAGAAGAAGATTGCCGCTGTTGCGGCTGCTGAAGTTGCCTTGCGGGAGGCGGAAGGTCGCGCAAACGCTGTGAAAGCGGAGGCTTCCGGACGTGCTGAAGCTAAGAAAACTGAGGCCGCTGCTAATGCGGAGGCCGTCAAGTTGGAAGCCGAAGCTGAAGCCCAGAGGACCAGTATGGCGGGCCAGGCTGAAGCCGATGCAATCAGTGCTAAAGGTTTGGCTGAGGCTGAAGCGATTAAGGCTAAAGGTAAAGCCGAAGCAGAAGCTGCACGGGCATTATCTGATGCACAGGCAGCGAATGATCGTGTCAACTTTGAGATTGAAAAGCTCAGGATTGAATACGACGCTCAGGTGCAGATTGCTACCAACGTGGCGACAGTTATGGCACGGGTTGGCGAGAATGCTGAGTTCTACGACCTTGGCGGAAGCGGTACAGCTGACGGCAAAGATCTCATGACCAGAGTTATGGGCAATATTCCTGATATGCTCAAAAAATTAGATCTCAAAAACCGGGCTTTGAACGACAAACCGATTGAAGATTCTATCGGTGGATTAATGGAATCTGTTCTCGGCCCGCTGGGAAAAGCCCTGTCTGGCGGAAAGGGCGCCGACAGTGCTGATAATATCGATCCTACCCCTGGCACAGAGATAGTCGAAGATACCACCGATGACGGAGCCGATATAAAGGGAGAGGAAGAACTCCCCGATGTAGGGGAACCCAACGAATCGGAGCCGACCGATGGCGAGGCCGAGGAAGATACTGCCGTCATCCCTGAGGACGACAACTAACCATCAACTTTCGTCGCTGACAAAAACTTTACCGACTCAAAATTAAAGTTAATCCCCCGAGCAATCGGGGGATAACTAGTTGGGAGGCAAAAACAAAAACGCCCTTACTTGGGCTTCTGATGAATCTGCTGGAGCCGCGACCGGGATTTGAACCCGGGACCTCATCCTTACCATGGATGCGCTCTACCGACTGAGCTATCGCGGCATTAGGTGTATTATACCATACCTCGCAGAGGGAATAAAGATATTGACTTTTCTCATAATCTGTGATACAATAAGAGGAGAAGCCTCTAACTAGGCCAAATCTGTAGTTGTCTTGACCAAAGCCCAAGACTTAACCCCATTAGCCAAAAAGTTAGAGTTTGTATTGCACTTTAACTTTTTGGCTAAAACCTTTTTCTACCCCAAAGGAGGAATAGAGATATGAACGATGTTAGTTACGAAAAAGTTTTACCCGCAATTTATGAAGGCAAAGCCAGCAATCTGTACGCCGTAAAAGGTGACCCGGATACTCTGATTATCGAGCGTAAAGATGATATTACGGCTGGAAATGGCGAGAAACATGACGTGATTTCGGGCAAGGGAGCTCTCTGCAACAAGATTTCCAATATTTTGTTCGAGCATGTTTATAACTATACTTCCAGCGTCACGACTCATTTCATTGAAGCGCTGAGTGACAACGAGACTCTGGTTGAGAAAGTTACTCCAATCGAGCTCGAGGTTGTAGTGCGCAACATTGCTACCGGTAGCATCATCAAACGTTTACCGTTTGATGATGGGCAGGAATTAACTGTCCCGGTTATTGAGCTCTACTACAAGGACGATGCAACGGGGGATCCGTTCTTGAATGAGACCGAGGCTGTGGCTCTGGGTGTCCTGGAAGAAGACGAGTACGAGAATATCAGGGAATGTGCATTGGAGGCCAATGAGGCTCTGCAGGAACTTTTTGCAGAATGCGGCATTACCTTGGTAGACATGAAGCTGGAGTTTGGACGGGACGAAGCCAACGAGGTTGTACTCCTCATTGATGAGATCTCACCTGACACCTGTCGACTGTGGGATACTGAGACCGGGAGGAAACTGGACAAGGACATTTACCGTAATGGCGGTAGTGCAGAAGAGGTCCTCGCGGCTTACGAAGAAGTGCTGCGCCGGCTGGAAGAGACTCTTGCTGATACTGACGAAGAAAGCGAAGACGATGCTGACAATGAGGATGGCGATGACGAGTAGGAGGTAGCCGTGTATGACTAAAGTTAAGCAAGATGTAAACAGAGTTTCACATCATTCATTCTTCAGCCTCGGCGTACTGACCGCCTTTGCCATTGCTTACCTTGCGGCCAGTACGGTATGCGATCTTGTGCTGCCGAGACTTATTGTAACAACGCATTACGCAGGGGATTACTGGCCGTTTGGCTTTGGGTCAGTCATTCTCAGCTGTGCGGGGTATGCAGCTTTGCGCGGAGCTCGCGATTGCGCCAAGTCTGGAGCTACCAGCATTCGCCATATTCTTACGGTAGTTGGTATTCTCCTGGAGGGGGTGATTATTGTCGGAGGAGTCCTTGTGCTCATTGAAGCCTATCAATATGATGCCTGGGCTAGCCAATTTGCCCCTATGGGTATTGCAAACTCAGGCGCCGATATTCGATACTGGGTAGCGGCAGTTATGCTGATGGGTTGTGCTGCCGGCAACGGCGTTGGAGCTGTGTTGCTTCTGGGAAAAGATTAGCCAAAATAAAGACCTGATACGGCGACGTAGCGGGTCTTTTTCCTTGTCAAATTTTGTGATATAATGCAAGAAATGGGGACGTAGCTCATCTGGTAGAGCGCAGCATTCGCATTGCTGAGGTAGGGCGTTCAAGTCGCCTCGTCTCCACCAACCTTGGAATGAATCAGACCCCATCTCAAACGGATGGGGTCTTGTGGTTGAGCTAGGTTATTATTAGCTCAAATCGTAAGTTACTTTTTCTTAGTGATGTGCATGTACTTGTCAGTATCTGTGGCAGGGGGAGCATAATGGCTCATTAGCACACAGGCCAGACACGCCGGGAACGAAAGAACATCGCCCATAGTGGGATTTACGGCGTTTGCTGTATTCAGCATGTCCATTGTGACGCGCCGTGCACTCCTTGAGACAATATCACTATTTTCAACTATCTTCCAGCTACTCATACAACCCCCTCCTTTGCTTTAGCTTTCCAACGTGTTTAGGTGCAAGACCTCAAATTACCAGGCACTACACCTCTGTCTCCATTATACCACACCTTATCTAAAAAGTCAATGGTTTTTTCTGGTGAATCTATGTTACAATAGAGGTAGTAAGGAGAGGTAAAATGATCTAACACCGCTTGATAATCAATTGTCAGCTAACGGAGGTATTATTATGCAGCAAGATGCAGTTTTCGAAATTATCAAGCAAGAGCAAAAGCGCCAGAGCGAAGGGCTGGAACTAATTCCGAGTGAGAATTATGTCTCAGCCGAAGTTCTCCAGGCGATGGGCTCAGTATTAACTAACAAATACAGTGAGGGCTACCCTGGCCGGCGCTATTACGGTGGCAATGAAAATATTGACCAGATCGAAACACTAGCGATTGAGCGCGCTAAGGCGCTTTTCCATGCCGATCATGCTAATGTCCAGCCACATTCTGGGGCCAATGCCAATGAAGCCGTGTATTTTGCCTGGTGTCAGCCTGGGGATACGATTCTCGCCATGTCTTTACCGGCAGGCGGCCACCTTACGCACGGTTCGCCGGTAACGCGTAGTGCAAAAATCTATAATTTCGTTGGTTACGGCGTGACGCAGGATGGTGATATTGATTATGATGAGCTGGAAAAGTTGGCGTTTGAACATAAGCCCAAGCTTATCCTTGTTGGCTATTCCGCTTTCATGAAGATTCCGGACTTCGATCGAGTGAAAGACATCGCCGATCGCTTAATGGCGGAAACGGGTGAAGAGGTTCTGCTGATGGCCGATATGGCGCACGTGGCGGGACTGATTGCTGGTGGGGTGCATCCGAACCCGCTGGAGCATGGATTTAACGTTATGACTACCACCACGCACAAAACTTTGCGCGGGCCACGTGGCGGTCTGATTATGAGCATGGGTAAGGTGAGCAGCCCCCTCAAAAAAGTTGAGCACAAGCTAGAGAATATCCCAACTTTGATTGACCGAGCCGTCTTTCCCGGTACGCAGGGCGGGCCACTAGAACACGTGATTGCGGCTAAGGCAGTAGCTTTTGGTGAAGATTTGCGACCAGAATTCCACGATTATGCGGCCAAGATTGTCGAGAATGCTAAGGCGCTAGCGGCCGAGCTGCAGCGACTAGGCTTTACCTTGCAAGGGAATGGCACCGAGAACCACCTGATTTTAGTCAATGTCAAAGATAGCTTCGGTATTGATGGCAAAGTTTATGAGGTAGCACTTGACCGTGTCGGGTTGACGTTGAATGCTAATGCCTTGCCGACTGATAAAGGTGGGGCTTTCCGCCCATCGGGTGTACGGCTGGGTACGCCGGCCATGACTACGCGCGGTTTGGGCGTACCAGAAATGGTGCAATCGCTGGCTGGAGGAAGCGAGGGATTGCTATTTGTGTCGAAGCTGGTAGCGAAGAAGCTTTGGCAACACACGAAGCCGAGCTCGCCGCTATCCGTGACGAAGTTCGTACGCTAGCCCTAGCCTTTCCCGTACCAGGGATTCCAGCGGATGCGCGTTAAGTAAATTAGAATATGGGGTTGGGCAGAAAGTAAGTAAAGGAGAACTATATGCCCAATACCACTAAGAGTAAAACTACAACAACCCTAACCAGCCAAGCCGCCACTAGGCCTCAGCGCACTAGAGTTGCTGCTGGCGTAGCAACTCTGCATTCTCTGTCGCCAAATTTGCCTGAGCCGGAAGAACTTGCCAAATACGAGAAAATTATCCCGGGCGGAGCCGAGCGCATCCTCGAGCTCGCTGAGCAGCAGTTTGAACAAGAGGGAACTTTAGCTGCGCGCGAGCTCGAAGCGAGAGTCAGAACGACTCGGATTAAACAGCTCATAACTTTCGTTCTGACTCTCGCTGGGATTGCGCTCGGCTCCGCCCTTCTGCTTCAGGGGAGCGAGCTGGCGGGGTTGCTCGTAATTATTATTGATGCTGCCACCTTAATTGGCACCAAGCTGCGCGAGGCACGATAACTCTTCCCGTAGTGGCTCGATCCACCGGTGCAATAAATGCAAGCTAGGGCAGCTCAGTTGCCTTAGCTTGCATTTATTGCCCTTCCATGGTAATATAATATCAGTAATTATCAGGGTGGGTGATATGCTTTATATCAGGATTAAGTACCTTGATAATGGTTTGTCGTTTCTTGTAACGTTATAGATTCAGTCAGGTTTATGGCATCGCCATAAAATTCCGCCTGACCACAGAAAGGAGCGTGATGTTGTTTGAGCGACACAAATGTAAAAAGTGAAACAACAGAATTAGGGATTATGGCAAAGCAGGTATGTGGTAAGGTGCCTAATTTGGAACGATTGAAGGCGATCTGGCGCGACATCGTCCGCATTTACCCGCATTATCCCAAGGGAGGAATCGCCTATGTTGACCCGGAAAGCCTCTGGGCGCATCCGGACGAGTGGGAGGAAGTCATGGGCTACCTCACCGATATGATTGACCCGGAGAGCTACGATGTTATCCTGGCCATAGCGGTACGGGGCGTCCCGGTTGCGACTGGGCTGGAACTTGCCCATCACAAGTCGATGGTAATCGCACGCAAACCGGAAAACGGCAAGAGTAAAATTCCGCCTGGATACAGAGTGCAGGCCATGACATCATCGGAATACGGTAAGGATGTACCCATAGAATTTAATGGGCGGTATATCAAGGCTGCTCAGCGTGTCCTGATTGTGGATGATTTGATGGCTACGGGCGGTACTGCGAGTAGCCTAATCGAAGCCTTGACTCGTAAATGTGGTGCCAAGGTTGCCGGTGTGGCGGTTTTAACGCACCTTCGATATCTCTCGGCCGTAGCTAAGGGTGTCGGATGCCCCGTCTATTCCGTTTTCAATCAGGAAGTGCGACCGACATTACCGGATAATACGGCGGACCAAACCGATTTTTCCTGCCCGTTAGAATGATGCAGGAAATGATATACCCCGGACAGCTAGACCGTCCGGGGTATTGACTTTTATAAATATGTGTGGTATAATGGAAATATAGCCTGTTTTTAATGGGTTAAATTCATTTTGGAGGAGGGAAATGATGTTCCTTATTAAAGTAGCTAATTTTTTCGCCAAGTATTCTGTGGAACGGTGGAATCGCTGTCGCCCGCTGCGACGGATATGCCGCTATGGCTATCGTTTTCTTATGGAGTTCCCTGCGGAATTAGGTCTCCGTTCTGACACTCATCGGGTAGGTGAATACGAGTTTGCCCAGAATGATACCTACCCCTATCGCCAGCGACGTCGGGGTAATGTTTTCGCACCGTGGCCAGAATGTGACGAACCCGGAAAGTATTGCCTGATTTCCGATAGCCAAGACCTTGTAATTCGGCGCAGTGCTAGTTACGTGGCATGGAAATATCACGAGGCAACGGGTCGACGCTTGCAGTTTTTCGCGGGTGGTGGACACATCAACGACGTAAAAAACTGGGACAAAGTTATGGAGCTGAATTTCAAGTATCCCATCGAAGGTAATTTTGCAGAATTTCTGCAGGAAAGCGCCAATCATCGGACGGATTACTATATCGGAGTCAATCCGAAAGAAGGTGAGTTTGGCCAGGCCTATTGGTATGAGGGCATATTGCCTGAGGGTGACGATAGCACAGTTTGTGCTTCAACTTACTATGGCTTTCACTACGCTTTTGTAAAGATTTTGCCCAGCGAAGAGGCTTTCATCACTTGGTACAGAGTTTGCTAGTACTATTCCCCCGCCAAGATCCATTGCGGGGGAACGTTTTATCTTATAATATTATTGACAAATTTAACAAAGTGTGCTACAATGGAAAGATAAGTACTTGAAATTTCACCAATAGCATAGGAAAGGGAGGGTAAATTTATGGCTATAAGATGGGAAATTAACAGAGTAAGCACACCTGAGCACATCTTTGACAAACTGAAACGAAGGGTGGCTCAGCCGGTCGGCATTATATTATTTGGTGCGGACTGCGATTTTAAGAGTGAGATTGTAGAAGAGTAGAAGAGGAGGGGTAAGCATGAGTAACGAGATAACGAGAATTGTCTGGAGCGGGTTAACTGGCAGAGTCGGCCAGGAGGCCTTATCTCTGACTAAGAAAGATTTGGGAGTGGCAATTGTAGGCGCAATCCGGCGCCAGCTCGTAGCGGGAATCGACTACGAAAGTGCTCTGGGGTTCGATCTGCGGACGGGCTTCAATGGCAAATGGTATCGCTATTGCGATCTGAATAGGCCTTTTAGGCCACAGCCACAGGACTATGATATCATCGTAGATTTTTCGCACCCGGATGCTTTTAATCAGGTATTGGAATTGGCCGTGCGTACGCACGTTCCACTTATAAGTGGAACGTCAGGGCTTAGTGATCGCCAGATAGCGATGCTATATGATGCCACTAACCAGATTCCGGTCTTCCGTGGTGGCAATTTCCGCTTCAAGGTGAAAAAGTTTATCGACAAGGCCGTGGAGCTGGCTAAAGGTCAGACGGGAAATTTTACCTTGTACGAGAATTTTTATGAAGGTAAAAAATTGCCCAGCGAGACCTCAAAAGTCATCCAGCGGAAAATTTATGAAGCAACGGGCAAGACCATTAGCGTTTATTCAGAAGCAAATCTCTCCAAAAATAACCTGCCTTGCGACTGGAGGATTGATCTTGGCACAGAGCTGAGGAACAATCTCCATTGTCACACTGAAGGTTTTGGTGAGTTAGCGCATGATGTGCTGGAAATTGCCAAAGTGATGGTCAACATGCCCGTCAAAAAGGGCGAATTCTACGATCTGGACTCAATCTGGGATGCGTTGCCACACTAGGCGGGTACCCCATAAACCCCGCTTCGGCGGGGTTTTCCGCTAACAAAAATAGCCTTGAAAGGCTATTTTTATAACACATTTTTCAAAACCGTGGTGGTTCCGACTGGACTTGAACCAGTGACACAAGGCTCTTCAGGCCTCTGCTCTACCAACTGAGCTACAGAACCAATAAACATATTATAGCACAGTTTGGCGACTTTAGGGCTTTTTCTCAAAATAATCTTTGCCCAGACCGCACCAAGGGCATTTAAAATCTTCTGGCACCTCTTCGCCGTAATATACATAGCCACAAGCTTTGCAGATCCAAGCTGTCTGCTGTGATGTAGTTTTAACCCTAGTTAAATCGCTCTTGTGCTCTTGATAATAAGCATAAGACATCGGCTCTTCATCGGTCAAGACATCACCTTCAATCATCCGGCCAATATAGATTGTGTGCGTATCGGCGTCAATTGCATCTACCTTTTCGCAGACCATGTAGCCGAGGGAGTTCTTGAGTACCGGCACACCCGCTACCTTAAAAGTTTCGCATTTAGCACATTTGTCGACATCTTTGGAAGTCTTGAAACCAAAAGTCTCGATTATTTTAGGATCGGCGTTTTTGCCCAGCACCGAAAGCGCAAAATGAGTATTCTCGCTGAGCAATTTATGCGAATGGTTGGTCTTAGCTACCGATACGGTAATCAGGGATTGTTTGCCAGCGCTGGCACGCGAAACTGCATCCACTACGCAGCCACCACCAACGGTAGTTAAAACGTAAACGCCTTGAGTGATTTTGCGCGTAATCTTCGAATTTTTCATAAAAGTCCTATTAATGGTGGTGCCCGAAATGGGACTTGAACCCATATGGATTTCTCCATTCGATTTTAAGTCGAACGCGTATACCAATTCCGCCATTCGGGCGCTACACCTAATTATAGCACTATTTTTACATCAAGAAAACACCCCCAGCCAGTCACTAAGTGACACCAGCTGAGGGTTAGAGCCGTCAGAGAAGATTACCAGCCCAGCGGAGCTTCCTCGATTTTCAGATTGGTCAGCCAGAAGCTGGCAATCGGGTCGTCGTTCAGGCCACGCAGATTATACCAAATCTGATCTGCGGACCAAAGTTCGTTCAGAATTACCTGAATGCCCTGGAATATCTTCAACGCAAAAAAGACATCCTGCCACTCCTTGGCACCACTGAAGGCGATTCGAATCTCGCCCCTTTTGTCAATGACGTCCTGGGTAGGGTTGGGATTGTCCTTTGTCGCAGGCTGATGCTCAGTCACCAGAATATCGTACGGAGTCCGTATGCCGCCATGCCAGTGAGTCAGACCATATTTGGCAAGTTTTTCCCAGTACACCTCGGATAGATCGGTTGCATCGCAACATACCTCCAAGCTTTTGCGGGGCGCCTTCAATGCATCGTGCGGAGCCAGACCCCGCCCTTCCAGAGACGTTATCATTTCCCGCAATTCGACCGGAGTGCTGTTGCCAGTCAAAGCAATCTCCGGGAACAGCTCCAACATCTGCATCTTGAGCAGAGCATATTCACCGCCCCCTTTATTGCTCTGTAAGTCCAGATGATAGTACGGCTTTTCCTCACCGTTGCGCTGAAACTTGATGATTGTCCTCCAGCCGTTGGGCAGATTGCTGCGATATTTGCAGACCAACAGCTCAATTAACCGCATGATCCGAGCATTTACCTCGGGCTTACATTGGGAATTGTAAAATTTTTTTACCATTTCTCAATACCTCCTAAAGAATCTCTACGGGGTTCCCGTAGGATATTAGCCAATTCTTTGAACGGGCTAATATCCTACGACAACTAGTAGCTTCTTTGGGGTATCTTCTCTGATAGGCTGTTAAGGTGCTTATACTTCCATTGTATCACACTTCATCAAAAAAGTCAATAGCATTATGGTATAAAGTGAGATTTTGCAAACAAAAAATGGGCTTCAGGCCAAACAAAATTTCGCCAAGTCTCCTCGGCGAAATTTAGATGATATAGCACATTTGCGAACACCCAGTGCTAAATTTTATATTCCAGAACTACAAGCGTCTCTCAACGTCAGATTCGCTCGAGTTCCTAATTACATTTTATCATAACCGTCAAAGCCGTCAAGCTTGATTTTGCAAATTTTTCTGGGCTAAATTGTGAAAGTTTTCCACAAGAAAAACAGGGGTAAAAACTAAAAACCGAACAGTTGCCCATTGACGTATAGTACATAACATTTTGTGGCAAAAACAGCCCTCTTCCCACAAGAATTACTTGTGCTATAATAAAAACATGACAAGTGGAGGTGAAAAGCGGTCGCATAGTCTGCGGCGCTGGCTAGATGAATGGAAAATTGCTTTTTCGGGCGTAGTTCTCGCTACTCAGGATAAGCGCTTTTTGGTGACTTTTGGGTTGACCTTTGTAATATTTGGTACGCTGATGACCTTATTATCAGGGAGTACAGCGGCGTTTTCGCTCTTTGGTGCGGCTGACTTACTGGGTAAGTTTAAAATTATTGGCGATGGCTTTCTGGGGCTCTTTGGGCTAAATCGCAATTTCTGGGACTGGCTTTTAACCTTTGGGATTACGCTTTTACAGAGTACCTTGATCGGGCTGGTAGTGCTGGTCTGGCGCAAACGTCGACGCAGTCGCAAGGAGCAGGTCATCGCTACGGCAACTAATTCGGACAACGTCCAGAGTGCCGGGCTGGCGGCAGGCTTGGCGGTACTAGGTAGCGGTTGCCCGACTTGTGGCACAACTTTAATCGCCCCAGTAATTGCAACTTTATTTAGCACTAGTAGTTACACGCTGGCGAATGTAATCTCGGGCATCCTGACAGCTATAGCGGTGATAGTGGCGCTGTTTGCCTTAAAGCGTATCGGTAATGATGCTTACGCTATAATCGTTAGCGAGCGCTATCAGAAGCGGCATCAAGCGAAGGAGGAGATTGTATGAAAGCTTTACGTACTATCGGTATAGTTGGAGTGGTAGTGGCGCTGTTTGCGTTGCTAATTGCGGGGTCATCCACCCATCAAGATCCCGCCGCCCAAGTTTGGTCGGAGGCTACCACGGTGGGGGAACTTGACTCACCAAATTACTATGTGATGTACACCGATTTAATGTGTCCGTACTGTGACGTCTTTTCGCGTCAGGTTATGGAGCATTGGGATGAGTTTCAAGCATATCTTGCGGAACACAAAATCCTTTTTGAGGTACGATTGACGGATATGCTTTACGAAGCGAACAATATTCAGTACTCACGTGATGCGGCTGAGGCGGCCTACTGTGCGATGCGCGAGAATAAGTTTTGGGAGTTTTACCATGGCGCAATTCAAGCGCTGTATGACGATTATCATTCCAAAGGTATCGGTGATAGTAAGACTTCCCCTGGGATTACCAACTTACCCAAGGACTATTGGCTCAAAATCGGCCACGAAGCAGGCCTAGGCGCGCAGTTTGATGGGTGCGTAGCTAATCATGAGACCGTAGATGAAATCGTAGAAAATACGCGTCGCGCTTCTCAGGTGGCGCAGGGAATGCCGACTTTTAAGTTCAATAAGTTCACTACGGCTGGGTTTGATAGTAGCTGGGGCTGGGATTATATCAAGATGTATCTTGACGCTGGGCTAGAGAAATAAGCTACATAGCACAAAACGGGCAGGAAGAGTACTTGCCCTCTCAGTCAATTAGTGTTAGAATGGGAGTATTAAAGATGTTAGTTGTTCTTGATCTTTTGGTCAAGAACAACTTTTATTCTCGTACTATCAGTAATTTGTAGTACAAGAGATAAAGCAACTTTTTTCATACTCTATCCTTTCTACGCTGTTAACTTGTTAAACTTGTGGCGTTTGCGTCTTACGCTCTCGACCTTTAAAGCTTAACTAGAGAACTAAGTACTCCCTACCCTACAATCCATCCTACCATACTTGGTGTGATAAGTACAACACTTCGTGCGCAGCGGGAATATTGATTAAAGACCTGGTCAAATCAGAAACCCTGGAGCTCGTGGATATAGCTGGTCTTCTCTACAGTTGTCCACTACGAGTGCCTACGATCTTGACTTCCGTGACTCTAGTGTAAATGCATCAAGAAGTGATGCATGCTTCCATGCTTTCCCCCTCCGTTGCCTTAGTACTGTATGAGAATATAAAGTAAATAGGAACAAGCTGTTTGGTAACCCCCGGAGATTACCAGAGTCTTTATCCTATTGACATTTTGCATAATCTGTGATAAAATAAGAAGATAGGGTAGGTTTTTGACGCAACCCGCCCAATTCTATACAGTCACGTACATTGAGAGCCGAGATAGGAGGAATGAGAGAATGGTAAATTTAGCAAGTGCGCATTGGATAATCGATCTTTATGGTATCAGCCAGACAGTAGCCGAAGATCCTATCAGGATTGGTGACTTCCTGAGCTTGGTGAACGCCAGAATGTTTGATTACCAAGGGATAGTACAGCTCACGCCGGTTTTAGGGGATACGGCTAAACCACAGAATAATGGCGTTAGTGGCTTGATCTTGTTTAACGGTGGACATTTAACACTCCATACTTTTAGCCAACGAAAAGTAGCTTTTATGGATTGGTGTGAAACCGGACCTGCAGGAACAGCTGATATTGAACGGCGGAAGGCTATTCTTGATAGTCTGACTGAAGCTGAAATTCGCTATGAACGTTGTGTATGGTGCCGGGATAATGAGGCTGAGGGATTTGGCTGCCATTTTATGGCTGAGATGCAATATTTACCGCTCAATTTGGCGACCAAGGTGATTGTTGATGTCATGGATGCAATCAAAATGACGGAATTGGCCCGGCCAATTATCACCCTCAAGGGTGATAATTATAGTATTATACAGCCAATTACTGAATCGCACATTGCAATCCACGCTCAGAAGAAAGGTGCCACCTTATTTGACATTTTTTCGTGTAAAAATTTTGATGTCGATAAGGTCAAGCAGGTATTTTCTATGCACAATTTAAGTTTGGGGGAAGAGTGCATTGTGGCACGGGGGATATACATGCAGGACAAAACCTTGTAATTCTTCCTCCATAGGGCTAAAAACCGGCGCTTTTGCACCGGTTTTTGCATACTAAAGCTTATACTCTTGCTCCGCACCAGTTTCAAGGTTGCGCAGTTTGAATCGCCCCGTTTGCGCTTCGGTCTCGCCAATAACTGCCGCAAAGCTAGCCACTCGACTAGCGTACTTCAACTTATCACCTAGCCTTTTGTCGGTCAGAACCAAATCTACGCTTCGCCCCTCTTGACGCAGCTTCTCGGCTACCTTACCGGCAAAGTGATATTCTCCTGCCGTAATCGGGATTAGACAGACATCAATCGGTTTAGTAGTGCAGTCCTGTATTAGATTATTCTCCATGAGAGCGGCAAAGAGCCGCGTCAAACCAATCGAACCACCCACGCCCGGTAGAGGCTGATCGGTATAGTGGCTGGCAAGGTTCTCGTAACGACCGCCAGAACAGACCGAACCAAACTCACGGTATTCCGGCACAATCGTCTCAAAGACGGTGCCAGTATAATAGTCCAACCCGCGCACAATTATCATATCGGCAACCACCTTAGCATCTGGCGAAAGCGTACTAATAGTAGCCATAACTTCTTCCAGCTCAGCAACCCCCGCCGTAAAGGTGGTATTTTCGATGCCTAACCGGCGTAGATTGGCGACAACCTCGGCCCCAGAGCCATGAATTTGGATAAACGTTGTAATCTTTACAATGACATCCTCTCCCAAACCTAGCTCAGCCAGAGCTGCTACAGTCTTTTCTGGAGGAACTTTCTCGGCATGGTCGACGATATTAAAGATTTCAGTACTATGTTGCTCAAGGTTAAAGGCCTGCAGCAAGCCGGTTAATAATTTACGGTTGCTAACCCGTACGACGAAGCTCGGCAAAGGCAAAACGCGCAAAGCATCAATCAGGGTTGCAATCACTTCGGCATCATAGGCAATTGGTAGGGTACCCCAGCCAATTACGTCGACATCACATTGGTAAAACTCACGGAAGCGCCCCCGCTGGGCCCGCTCGCCCCGGAAATTGCGCCCAATTTGAGTTACCTTAAAAGGGAAAGTCAAATCGTTGGCGTGCTCGACAGTATAGCGCGCTAATGGCACGGTGTGGTCGAAGCGTAAGGCTTGGTCGGCGTCATCACTGGCCTCGGCAGTTTTTATTACCTTATAAATCTGTTTCTCAGTATCACCTCCAGCTTTAGCTAAGAGAATGTCGGCGCGATCGATTGTAGGGGTCTCAATGCTCAAAAAGCCATGTCGTGCGTAGGCTGTGGCGATACCAGACTTAAGGCGGTTGAACTCGGATTGCAAGGCAGGTAGTAGCTCTTGCATACCACTAATCGGAGAAGTATTGAACTTTTTCATAAAAACTATTATAACACAGACTTAAGGCTAACGCACGTAGTGGTCGAAAATAAAGCGCACAAAGCCAAGAATTAGTACAACCCCAATTACTAAAAGTATAATTTGTGAAGCCGTGATACCCGTAGAGCTAGCATCGCTTTGGTTGGTTTCCGCTGAGGGAATCGACACATTAACCGCAGAAGGTAAAGTCTCGGGCGTAGAGAGCTCGGTGCTACTATCCCAAATTGTGCTGTCCTCAGGGATCTCAATCAGAACCGGTTTCTTGTCGTTTGCTAGATTTGAACCAGACCCAGCGGCCGCAAGGTTTTCACGCTGGGGGAGGTTACTGGCGGGGCTGGAAGTTGATGGCGTGCTGGGGGATGTAGGCGCTGGTGTTGGCGATGGGGTGGGCTCAGTTTTCGTTATAACCGTAAGTGGAACATTGTAGGTGACGGTATTGCCATCGCCATCGCTTACCTTGTAGGAAACGGAATATTCACCTGCGGTAGAGGTATCAAGGTTAGAAGTAATTTTGATATCTTCGCTACGATAGTCACCATCTTCGCTATCAGAGGCCTGAACAAGTTTAGCGAGGTCGACCTGTGCTCCGACCTCATATTGACGCTCGCCAGTATAGGTAATTTTGGGTACGCCACCACGCTTGAGTTGGCTAATAAACTCGCCGTACGCAGCACGATCACCCGGCTCGAGGGTCTCATACATGGCAATAACTTGCGCTTTCTTGGTCGCATCGGCAGTCTTATTATTTAAAACGTCAGGTGAAATTTTGGCGCGGTAAGCAGAAATTTGATTGCCCAGATAAGTTTTGAGCAAATTATACATCATCTGCTCGCCCGTACCTGTACCCCAGCGTTCTTTGCGTAGCCCATTTCGCATCACTACATAGCGTTCAGTTGCGCTATTGGGTAGATAGTCTGTAGCAATACCACCAGTCAAATTGCTGATTACCTGGATATTGTTGCCTGTAAATTCAAGCGTATATCCTGGTCGTAAACTTATGTTGTAGCTCTTAGGAGTGGCGGAGAAATTATAAGTTTCTCCAGCCAAAGTCGCGACTTCACTAGAGAGTAAAGCGCAATTTTGGGCGTAAACCTTAACTGCGGCACTAGTACTGAGGGGGTTATTATAAACTTTTACGCTGGCATTAGTGTAATCAGCATTAAATCGCAATTCATAACTCGGTTTACCATTGGCTCCATTGATGCGAAAAAGGAGCGTGTTGGCGTAGTTGGAGACATGGCTAAATTCTGGAGCAAAATCTATCGTCCTGGAGCGATGAAGCGACATTAACTTTACCCCACAGCCCACTCCGAGGAGTAGTGCCAACAAAAGTATGCCGAATTGAGCTTTTCGGTGCATCAAATATTGCCAAATCTCACCAATCTTTAACATTTCGTCGCTCACGGTGCTTAATGCTTATAATTATATCACAGATTACCGAAAAATACAAGAGTGGAATCCGCACGCACGGTCTGTTATAATAATTATTATGGTTAAGGGTAGGAGAGAAGACATTGTCGATCGTTTGGTGGCTTGGGGTTGCAACCTGTTGCACCTCAATAAATATACTGCAGCTTTGCAACAATTGACGAAATTTGTGATTGTTGGTGTAATTAATACTGCTATCAACTGGATTATCTTCGCGGCCTGTCTAGTCGTCTTGCCATTTACAGACGAAGTTTTTAAATCAGTCATTGCTAGTGCCATTGCCTTTGTCTTGGCTACGATTTTCAATTTTTGGGCCAGCACGACCTGGGTCTTTGAAACTACTAACAAAAAGACTCGCAAGCGTCTCTTCATTGAATTTGCAGTCTTTACTGGCATAGCTTTCTTGATTTTTGATGAAGCTTTGCTGGCTTGGCTAGTGGCCGCCGGCTGGCATCCGATGTGGGCCAAAGTTCTTACTATGGCCTGTGGCATGGTTTTCAATTTTATTACTCGCAAGATGTTTCTCGAGGATCACGACCGCAAACGGCGCACTAGGCGTTAGTCCAGCTTGACTAGTCATCGCAAAATGCTTATACTTGTAACAATATTAACAAAATCAAAAAGGAAACTTTATGGCAAACACAAGAAATATTCCAGCAGAATACACACCCATCTCGATGTGGGGCTATTTCGGCTACACAATTCTGTTTAATATTCCAATTATTGGTTGGATTTGTATCATCATCTTTGCTTTGACGGCGCAAAATCTCAACCTGCGTAACTTTGCGCGTTCACAGTTCTGTGTCTTTATCATTTGGCTAGTCTTGATTTGCTTGGCGGCAGTATCGGGCATTTTTGCCAACCTTTTTAACGGCATAGTCAATCTTTAACCAGAAAAGATTTTTTGCTATATAATATATAGTATAAATAGGAGAGAATATGCCAATTGCATTAATTATTGTCCTAGTTGTAGTTATCCTGCTAGTATTATTGGTTTGGGGAACTTACAACGGGCTTATCAAAACTAACGAGCGTGTCAACGAGGCTTGGTCTGATATCACTGTGCAGCTCAAGTATCGGGCCGATTTAATCCCTAACGTTGTCGAAACTGTAAAGGGTTACGCCAAGCATGAAAAAGGTGTCTTTGAGGAAGTTACTAAAGCGCGCAATGCTAGCATGAGCGTCAATAGCGTCAGCGAAGCTACTAAGGCAGAAGCCTCTATGCAAGGAGCTTTGAGCCGGTTGTTTGCAATTGCCGAAGCTTATCCTGAGCTCAAGGCTAATACCAACTTCCAACAGCTCCAGTTACAATTGCAAGACGTGGAAGATAAAATCCAAGCTGCCCGCCGTTTTTACAATGCTGGCGCTAAATCCCTTAATACTAAATTGAAGCTTTTCCCAACTAACTTGCTCAATAGTATTTTCTTCCACTTCAAGCAGCGCGATTACTTCGATGTTGCTGAAGCTGAGAAAGCCCAAATCGAAAAAGCTCCCGAAGTCAAATTCGATAACTAATTATGTATAAGCAAATTGCCGCCAACAAACGTCACACCGTATTAATTATGGTTGGTTTCGTATTGTTCATTGCCGCCATTGGGGCGGCATTTGCCTATGCTTTTGGGGATTGGTGGATCACCTTGTGGGTGCTAATAGTAGCACTGATTTACGCGGTTATTCAATATTTTGCTTCAGCCTCGTTAGCCGTAGCAATGACGGGCGCCAAGCAAATCCAGAAAAAGGATAATCCTCGGTTATATAACACGGTAGAGAATCTTGCCCTTACGGCAGGCCTGCCTATGCCTAAGGTATATATTATTAATGATCCTGCACCAAATGCCTTTGCCACTGGTCGCGATCCTGAGCATGCGGTCGTGGCGGCTACTACTGGGCTACTAGACATTATGGATAATAAGGAACTAACAGCCGTCATGGCACACGAACTTTCGCACGTAAAGAACTACGATATTCGTGTTTCGATGGTAACTTTTGGCCTCGTTTGTATTATTGGATTTATTTCTGACCTAGGCGTACGCATGATGTGGCTCACTAGCCATTATGACGGTGACGACAATAGCCCCATTGGTATAATTGTTGTATTTCTCACATCACTTCTTGCTCCCATTGTGGCGATGGTAGCCCAGATGGCGGTATCGCGCGAGCGTGAGTATCTCGCAGATGCTTCCGCTGCTCATCTCACGCGTTATCCTGAAGGTATGATTGCGGCGCTAAAGAAGCTTGATACTCATTCCCAGCCCATGCGCCATCAAAATCCAGCAACCGAAGCCCTATATATTAATAACCCTTTGCGCAAGGGCGCAATTAATAATCTATTTAGTACTCATCCATCGATTGAAAAACGTATTGAGAGGCTAGAACATGGCAAAAACCAGTTCTAAAAAGCCTGCACGTAAAAACGGGCCAGTCTATAAGTTTACCCGTAAAGTCTACCGTAAAAGTAAAGCTCTCACTAATAAAATCAGGAGCGAACGTTCTCAACACGTTCATCTGCATAAATCATTTCACTTATCATACCGTGAAGATTATCTCCGCCAGACTTCCACGCCAGGTCTCATGAGTCATGCTGCAATTACTTTTAAAACTTTTTTTGGACACTGGCGCACTTTTGTCCCGCTAGTGCTACTAATCGTAGCGGCGTATATTTTTCTGGTTGGGTTAATGAGTGAAGAATTTTACCAGCAGTTTCAAGATACAATTGATAGTACAAGTGCTGAGCTCGCCAATCATCAAATTGGTAATTTTGCCAAGGCGGGGCTATTGCTCATCTCAACTGTTACTTCTGGCGGCTTAAATTCTGGTATGGGTGAGACCCAAACGGTTTTTGCGGTGTTGCTCTTTCTCATTACATGGCTGGTAGCAATTTTTCTAGCACGGCACTTTTTGGCTGGTGAACGCCCCCGTTTACGCGATGGCCTCTACAATGCGCTTAGCCCACTACTTTCGACTTTGGTAGTCTTTGTGGTGATTTTCATTCAGGCTATTCCACTAATGTTGGTAATCATTACCTACTCGGCGGCGGTTACGACCGGGTTTCTTAATTCGCCATTTTACGCTCTAGTCTACTTTATTTTTGCTGCACTAATGATTCTACTCAGCGGATATCTATTATCGAGTTCGTTGATGGCGTTAGTTGCGGTGACAGCGCCAGGAATTTATCCATTGAAAGCACTCTTTGCTGCTTCAGATCTCATGGCTGGTCGACGTATTAAAATAATCCTGCGGGTGCTCTACCTAATCTTCGTCATTGCCTTGATTTATGTCATTACGATGTTGCCAATTATCCTGCTAGACTTATGGCTTAAAAGCATATGGTCGTGGCTGGCAAATGTTGCTATTGTTCCATTTTGTCTGCTAGTAGTAACTTGCTTCGTCATGGTTTACGTCGCCATTTATTTGTATTTATATTATCGTTGGCTACTGGATTATAAGGAGAAATAATGGACAAGGACGCTGCTGAGAAACGCATTCTGAAATTGCGTGAGCTAATCAATGAATACCGCTATCATTATCATGTGCTGGACGAATCAATCATGTCGGAAGCAGCGGCTGATTCATTAAAACATGAGCTGTCCGAACTGGAAAAAGCTTATCCGGAGTTAATTACGCCCGATTCTCCTACTCAACGTGTGGCGGGGCGACCACTAGATAAGTTTACTAAAGTAACGCATCGCGAACGGATGATTTCGCTGGCGGACGTCTTTTCGGAAGATGAAGTGCGTGATTGGGTTCGTGCCAATGAAAAAATCGTGGGGAAGATCCAGGAATATTTTACGGACATCAAGATGGATGGGCTAGCTTGCGCGTTGCATTATCAGGACGGCTTGTTTACGCAGGCTGTTACCCGCGGTGATGGGTTGGTAGGGGAGGATGTCACCATGAATGTACGTACGATTGAGAATGTTCCGTTACGTATCGCTGAGCCAGGTCACGTCGAAGTACGAGGTGAGATTGTAATCTTCAAAAAAGATTTTGAAGAGCTAAATGCGGCTCAAGTCAAAGCTGGCGAGAAACCATTTGCTAATCCGCGTAATTTGGCGGCTGGTAGCATTCGGCAGCTTGACCCACGGGTGGCCGCCAAACGCAAGCTGAAGTTCATGGCTTATGACTTGGTTGAGCCTAATCTTCCCACGCATGGCGAGGCTTACGCCAAATTGCGTGAGCTCGGATTTCGTACCAGTGGTGAGGATAAAGTTTTCTCCAATATTGCTGAGGTTTTACAGGAGATCGATCGTCTAGACGATTACCGTCAAACCTTACCGTTTAATACTGACGGTATGGTAATTAAGATTAATGACCGGGCTGTTTATCAGAAGTTAGGCATCGTAGGCAAAACCCCGCGTGGAGCAGTAGCGTTTAAGTTCCCAGCAGAGGAATCAACCACTCGAGTAAAGGATATCGTGATATCCATTGGTCGCACTGGTGCGGCCACGCCAGTAGCGATTCTTGACCCAGTCGTGGTCGCCGGTAGTACGGTACGTCACGCCAGCCTACATAATGCCGATGAAATTGCTCGCCTTGACATCCGGATTGGCGATACTGTAATTATCTATAAAGCCGGCGACATTATCCCGCAAGTTAAGGAAGTTCTGGTAAGTTTGCGTCCAGAAGGCACGCAGCCCTTTGACTATGTGGCAGCCTTGCAGACACAATACCCTGAGCTGGAATTTGAGCGTCCCGAAGGGGAAGTTGTCTATCGAGTGAAGGGTGAAGATTCTGATTTAATTCTCAAACGTTCTTTGGAATATTACGCTTCAAAGCCCGCCTTAAACATTGATGGTCTTGGCGAGAAGAACGTTCAGCAACTAGTAGATGCTAATTTGGTCAAGAGTATTGCCGATTTGTACCGCTTGGATGTCAAGACGATTGCAAAGCTCGGGCGTTTTGCTGCTATTTCGGCGAAGAAATTGGTTACTTCTATTCAAGCTTCCAAGACTGCGCCACTCAATAAGTTTATTACGGCTTTGGGGATTCGGCACGTTGGCTCGCAGACTGCAGTAACTCTGGCAAACGGCTTCGGTAGCCTTGATCGGCTGCGAGAAGCTACTAAAGAGGAGCTGCTTAAACTTCCGGACGTTGGTGAAATCGTTGGGGAATCAATTCTAGCATGGTTTGCCGATGAGGATAATTTGAAGCTTCTTGATGAGTTGAAAGATCTCGGCGTTGCTCCCGTGTATCAAGACGCTAGCACCCTCCCTCTAGCGGGCAAGAGCTATATTATTTCTGGCACATTGGCGAGTATGGGGCGGGAAGAAGCAGAGGACAAGCTGCGTGCCCTGGGTGCGACCGTGACCAGTAGCGTGACTAAAAGCACCACCGCATTAATTACTGGTGAGAAGCCAGGGAAAAGTAAGACCGAAAAAGCGGAAAAGCTTGGCATCCCGACCATAGATGAGGCTGGATTCTTGGCGCTTATCGGCGAAGCCTAGCTAATCATTGACAAATATAAACAGGTATGATATAATGGGAAGATAGGGTGAGAACTCTATTGATTTTTTGCAGGATTAGTTCCTGAATGTAACTTAATAACAAAATGATTCGTCAAAGGAGGGGCAAAAATGCGAATCAAACGATTTTTAACTATAGCTATGGCTGGAATCATCCTGGCAGTCGGCTTACTGTACGGTTGTGCCCAGGCCGAAGCTATTCCTGAAGGGGTGCCAGCCCTTGAGACTGAAGAGGTCATGGATTATCCGGTTCTGAATGTTTATGTCGACAATCCGGTCTTGGGTGATGAACACGACTTTGTTCGAATTGCTCCGTGGGACGAAGACAACCCGACTGACATCGCTAATTTCCAAGCGGATGAGATTCTCATTGAGGCGGGTAAATCGTATTCAGTTATGGTATATTATCATAATGCAGCTGACGCCGGGTTGGGCGAGATGGCTAATGCTGAATACGCAGTATTGGTAGTGGACTACCCCGAAGCTTTGGAAGAAGGAAAGGAGAATTGTATCTTTGGAACCTTTGCTTACGGTACGGATGATACTCCCAATATGCGCGGAGCTAACGTGACAATCCAATCGGCTGACGCCGTAAAACTGCAGCCTGGGGTAATTTTGGCTGGGGACGCGCAGGACTGCTGTGCTCTACTCTGTGATAATTACGGTGAAAATTGGTCTTCTCAGAATCCATCGGCGCTGGTTGAAGATGGCCGCTCCAAGCAGGCCTTCTTTTTCGAGAAAATTACTCCAGGCTACGATGGGGCGGGTTTTGTCTTCTTACGACTGGATGCCGTGGCTATAGAATAGCTACACGAGGCGCTTCGGCGCCTCTTTTTATGCTACAATATAACATATATGCCTAAATTCGAGTTAGTTTCAAAATATCAACCTACTGGAGACCAACCTTTTGCAATTAAGCAACTGACGGATGGTCTGAAAGCAGGCGTGCGTGAGCAGACTTTGCTGGGTGTAACTGGTTCGGGCAAGACTTTCACTATGGCCAACTTAATCCAGAATGTCCAGAAACCAACTCTAATTTTGGCGCACAATAAGACCTTGGCCGCGCAACTTTACTCCGAATTTCGTGAGTTTTTCCCTAAGAACGAGGTGCATTACTTTGTATCGTACTTTGACTATTATCAGCCTGAGGCCTACATTGCTTCGACTGATACTTATATTGAAAAAGATTCAGCCATTAATGATGAAATTGATCGTCTGCGTCACGCCGCAACAGTTGCACTGCTGACTCGTCCTGATACTATCGTGGTAGCTTCGGTCTCTTGTATTTACGGTATTGGCTCGCCCGACCATTACACCGAAATGTCGCTAGCTTTGGTGAAAGAGGACGATGGATGGCGAATTGCTGGCTCAGAGAATACTGGGGAGCATAGTCTCGTGAACGTTTCTACACAAGGCGCTAGCTCGCTCAACCAGCAGAATTTCATCAAATATCTAGTTGCCATGCAATATCATCGCAACGATCTTGCTTTCGAACGTGGAAATTTTCGTGTAATGGGCGACACGGTAGATCTTTTCCCAGCGAGTGGGGAATGGGCCTATCGCTTTGAGTTTGGTTTTGACACACTAGAAGGCGTGCGTATTATTGACCCGCTAACTGCCGAAACTCACGAAAAACCTGAGCGAATTCATATCTTTCCAAATACTCACTATGCCACGCCTAAAGATCAGCTCGAAAGAGCATTGACTGGAATTCAGGCTGAATTTGAAGAGCGACTAAAATATTTTGAAGAACACGACAAGTTCCTCGAAGCCCAACGTCTTAGCCAGCGGACAAAGTATGATCTAGAAATGCTACGCGAGACCGGATTTGTGAAGGGGATCGAAAATTATTCGCGCCATCTTGACGGGCGCAGGCCAGGGCAGCCACCAGCGACTTTAATTGATTTCTTCCCCAAAGATTTTCTACTTCTAGTTGATGAAAGCCATATGACCTTACCCCAAGTACGCGGGATGTATAATGGCGATCATGCGCGTAAATCAACTTTAGTTGAATATGGCTTTCGCCTACCGAGTGCACTAGATAACCGCCCGTTAACCTTTAGTGAATTCAAACAGCACGTAAATCAAGCAGTTTACGTCTCGGCGACACCTGGTCCGTACGAGTTGGAGAATTCGCCAGAACCAGCCGAGCAAGTGATTCGCCCCACAGGTTTATTGGATCCTGAGGTTGAAGTGCGGCCGACGGAGGGGCAAATTGATAATCTTATGGAGGAGATCGACCGGCGCATTGCTAAGGGACAGCGCACGCTCGTAACGACTTTGACCAAGCATATGGCAGAAGATTTGACAGATTATCTGAAAGAGCGAGACGTAAAAGTAGCTTATATCCATTCAGATGTCGACACTCTAGAACGGGCGGACATTTTGCGCGATTTGCGTGCGGGTGTTTATGATGTTTTGGTGGGAATTAATTTGTTGCGAGAAGGGCTCGATTTGCCGGAAGTTTCATTAGTGGCGATTCTTGATGCAGACAAGGAAGGTTTTTTGCGTTCAGAAAGTGCTCTGATCCAGACTATCGGTCGTGCTGCGCGCCATGTTGAGGGGCACGTCATTATGTATGCTGATAACATCACTGAGAGCATGGAGCGGGCGATTTCGGAGACTAACCGGCGTCGTGATATCCAGCAACAGTATAACGTTGAGCATAATATCACGCCGCATTCGGTGAAAAAGGAAATCTCCGCTGGCCTGCGTGCGATTATTCCTGAGAAAGAAGAAGTTGCCCGTCTGGATCTGAAACGTATCCCTCAGGAGGAGCTGCCAACCCTGATTAAAGAGCTTCGTTCGCAGATGCAACTGGCGGCAGCTAACCTCGACTTCGAGCGCGCTGCCATGCTCCGTGACCAGATCGAAGAAATCGAGAGCAACAAAGCTAGTAAGACGCGTAAACGCTAGAAATATCCAAGGAGTTTCTCTTGACTTCGGGGGGGGTATCTATACTAGAAGTATGAATCTCTACATTTATGGTCTCGAAACCGATTTTACAAATGAACAGAAATTAGCCCTCAAAGCTAAATTTGATGCTGTTAAGTTTCTCTCCGTAGCTGATTTTACCCCACTCTTTTTAGACCCAGAGCCCAAAGTTGTGGCGCTTGATCCAGATATCACGGGTTGGGGATTGCCAAACGAAACAATTATTAAAATTCCCAATCCAAAAGCCATCTGCCTGCAAACCACGGGCTATGAATGGGTGGACGGTGACTTTTGTTGTAAAAACAACATTTCAGTCACCAATGTCCCGCATTATGCCTCAGTTTCTGTCGCTGAAAAATGCATCTTTATGGCACTCGCTCTCGCGAAGCGCTTTCCACTATACTTGCGCGAAGGCGGCATGAGCTATGCGCCAGAATTTATTGGCGACGAGTTCCACGACAAGCCAACTGACATCATTGGGTTGGGTGAAATTGGTCATGCCTTGGCCCACCGCTTAGAGGGGTTAGTCGGTAACAAAGAAATTTGCTACTATTCTCACAACCATAATGACCCCGATTTTCATTTTCTGCCGTTTGAGGAAATGCTCGAAAAGTCTGAATATATGTTTATTACTATTTCTAAAAATCCAGAGAGCTTGGC